>Ga0180438_10003042_pt1 | contig 26073 bp, 33 predicted proteins | sample SS_ome_12_FD_132455 | JGI IMG/M metagenome (GOLD analysis project Ga0180438, IMG submission 132455) | Hypersaline lake sediment archaeal communities from the Salton Sea, California, USA - SS_3_D_2 metaG | ecosystem: Environmental > Aquatic > Non-marine Saline and Alkaline > Hypersaline >... | reverse complement strand
AGGTGCGAAAGAACATTGCACGCATCCTGACGATTCTGTCAGAAAGAGGACTGCGGGAAGTCGCATAACCGCGGCACGAGAGGACGCGCTTCATGGCCGAAAGAGGACGACGAAAAGTGCAGGAAGGCACCGTAGTCAGGGACCTCATGGACAAGACCGTGGTCGTTGAAGTCGACCGCCTGGTGCGCCATCGTCTCTACAAACGGGTATTGCGCCGCGCCTCTCGCTGCAAGGCCCACGACGAGCAGAACGAGTGCGTCGTCGGCGATCGCGTTCGCATCATGGAGACCAGACCGCTGAGCAAGACCAAGCGCTGGCGCGTCGTCTCCGTGGTCGAGAAAGCGAAGTAGGGCCAGTTCCTGTCGGGCTTTGTGAGGAGGCCGGCGAAGTATGAAAGTGTACAAGACAGATCTCTTGCGCAACGTGACCCTCATCGGCCACGGTCAGTCGGGCAAGACCTCCATCAGCGAGGTCGCGCTCTCCTACGCCGGGCTGACCGATCGGCTTGGGTCCGTTGAGGAAGGGACGACCGTCTCCGACTCGGATCCCGAGGAGATCTCCCGGAATACCTCCATCTCCCTCGCCTTCCTTCCCTTCGAATGGGAAGGATGCAAGGTCAACCTGCTCGACACCCCGGGCTACGCCGACTTCGGAGGTGAAGTCGCGGCCGCCTTGCGCGTCGCCGACGGCGCCATCCTCGTCGTCGACGCCGCCGCCGGCGTCGAAGTCCAGACCGAGCGCTACTCCGAGGCCGCCGCCGAAAAGGGCCTCCCCCGCCTCATAGCTGTCAGCAAGCTCGACCGAGAGAATACTGACTTCGGCCGCACCCTCGCCGAGATCCGCCAAAGCCTCCGCTGCAACGCCGTTGCGGTCAGCATTCCCGTCGGCAGCCAGACCCGGCTCAGCGGCGTCGTCGACCTCGTCAAGGGCGTCTGCTACACCGCCTCACAGGGCAAGGAATCGGAAGGCCCCATTCCCGACGACATGGCTGCAACCGTCGACGAATACCGGGAGAAGCTCGTCGAGGCCGCCGCCGAAGCCGACGATGAACTCATGGAGAAGTACCTCGAGGAAGAGACCCTTTCCCCCAAAGAGATCGTACAGGGCCTCCGCGCGGCCACCCTCGCCGGCAAAGTCGTTCCGACCCTGGCCCTGAGCGCCTCGAACACGATCGGCATCCGCTCCCTCCTCAACACCATCGTCGCCGATCTCCCCGCGCCAAACGAGATGGGGCCCGTCAAGGGCACGAACCCGCGCACTGGAGAGGAGCAGGAGCGAGCGGTCGACCCCGACGCCTCCCTCAGCGCACTGGTCTTCAAGACCACCGCCGATCCCTACGCCGGGCGACTCACCTGCTTCCGAGTCTACTCCGGCACCATCCACAGCGACGCCCAGACCTACAACGCCAACCGCGAGGAGCGAGAGCGTCTCGGCACACTCCTCTGTCCGGCGGGCAGAAAGCAGGAAGCCGTCTCCGTCGTGCCCGCCGGAGACATCGGCCTCGTCGCCAAGCTCCATGCAACCGTCACCGGCGATACCCTTTGCGATGAATCCGACCCCATAACGCTCCCGGGCATCGACTTCCCCGTGCCCGTCTTCTCCCTCGCCATCTCCGCCAAATCCCGCTCCGACGAAGACAAGGTCGGGGGAGCGTTGGCCCGTCTTTCAGAGGAAGACCCCACAATTCAGTTCGCCATGAACCCCGACACCAACGAAAGCATCCTCTCCGGTGTGGGGGACCTGCACCTCGAGGTCACCGTCTCTCGCCTCCAGCGGAAGTTCGGCGTCGAAGTCCAGACCGGCGCCCCCAAGATCCCCTACAAAGAAACCGTCCGCGGCTCCGCCAGAGTGCAAGGGCGGTTCAAGCGCCAGACCGGAGGCCGGGGCCAATTCGGCGACGTCTGGGTTCGCCTCGAACCCCGGGACCGAGGCGAAGGCTTCGAATTCGTCGACGCCGTCAAGGGCGGCTCCGTTCCGAGGAACTTCATCCCGGCAGTCGAGAAGGGCATTCGCGAAGCCATGGCCAAAGGCGTGCTCGCGGGCTATCCCATGACCGACTTCAGCGCCACCCTCGACGACGGCTCCAGCCACCCCGTGGACTCCTCCGACATGGCCTTCAAGATCGCCGGCTCCATCGCCTTGCAGAAGGCGGCCGAAGAGGCCGGCGTCATCCTCCTGGAGCCCATTGTCGAAGTGGACGTCGCCATCCACGGAGACCAGATGGGCGACGTTATCAGCGTGCTGAACACCAAACGCGCCAGCATCCTGGGCATGGAACCCCGAGGCGGCTCGCAAGTGGTCCGCGCGACAGTCCCGCTCGCCGAAATGGCCAACTTCGCCTCCGAGCTGCGCTCGATCACCGGCGGCCGGGGCGCCTATACCATGCAGTTCTCCCACTACCAAGAAGTGCCCGCGCACCTCGCTCCGGCAATTGTGGAGGCGACGAAAAAGGAGAAGGAGGAGTAGTCTCGACGGGCCGCTAGAGGCAACGCACCATGATTCAGCTTCGCACACGATTAAGGGTCGCAGACAACTCCGGTGCCCGCATCGCCGAGTGCATCCGCGTGCTGGGCGGGTCCAGTCGGAGGTATGCCCGCGTCGGCGACATCATAGTGGTCTCAGTCAAGCAGGTAACGCCCGGCGCCCCCATACAAAAAGGCGAAATGTCGCGCGCCGTGGTCGTCCGACAGACCCAACCCCTGCGGCGGCCCGACGGATCCGTCATCCGCTTCGACGAGAACGCCTGTGTCCTCATCAGCGACCAGCGAAACCCGCGCGGCACACGGGTCTTCGGCCCTGTCGCACGTGAGTTGCGCGAAAAAGAGTTCATGAGAATAGTCTCCCTTGCGCCGGAGGTGATATAGCGTGGCACGCAAAATCAGTCCGGTCCGACGCCGCACCGCCATCAAGGCCGGCGACCAGGTCTACATCAGGACGGGAAAAGACCGGGAGAGCCGGCTGACGCCGGAAGAGGTCGACCGGCTCGATCCGGAAGAGCAAAAGCGCGAAGCCAATCGCCGTTCCGGCCGACGCGGCCGTGTCATCAGAGTGCTGCCCGACGGCCAGCGCGTCGTCATCGAAGGCGTCAATATGCTGACGAAGCACACCAAACCTAAGGGCCGCGCCAGTCGAGCGGCACAGATCCAGACCGGTCGCATCGAGCAGCCGGGCTCCGTATCTATCGCCAATGTCATGCTTGTATGCCCCAGCTGCGATCGGCCCACCCGCGTCCGTAGGGGCGAGGTGGAGGGAAAAAGCGTGCGCATCTGCCGGCGCTGCGGCGAGCCGGTCGATGCCATCAGGTAAAGGCAAACCATGTCTGCTGAACGAAAAGAAAAGGACAAAGACTCAGGTGACCAAGGCGTCGAGGCCCCGCCGCAGCCGCGGCTCAAAGAGCGCTACCTCAACGAGATAGCGCCCGCCTTGATGCGCACCTTCGGTTACCGCAATATCATGCAGGCCCCGCGACTCTCCAAGATCGTCGTCAGCATGGGAGTCGGCGCTGCCACGCAGGATGCCAAAGTCCTCGACTCGGCCGCCGACGATCTCGCCGTTATCGCCGGCCAGCGCCCGACCATCACCCGGGCGAAGCGGTCCATCGCCCAGTTCAAGGTCCGCCAGCACAATCCCGTCGGCTGTAAGACCACGCTCCGACGCGATCGCATGTATGAATTCATGGATCGGCTCATCAGCACGGCGCTCCCGCGGATTCGCGACTTCCGCGGGCTTCCGCCCGACGCCGTGGACGGGCGAGGGAACTACAGTCTGGGCCTGCGCGAGCAGACTGTCTTCCCCGAGATCGATCTGGACAAAGTCTCACGAGTCCAGGGCATGAACGTCACCATAGTCACCACTGCGAAGAGTGACGAGGAATGCCTCGCGCTGCTCCGGGAGTTCGGGTTCCCACTCCGGGAGTCATAGAGCAGCCGAGACGGGAGGTTCGACGGTTGGCGAAGAAATCGCTTATCGCAAAGTCTCAGCGCAAGCCGAAGTTCGGCGTGCGTCGCTACAATCGGTGCCACCGCTGCGGACGACCCCGCGCCTTTATCCGGCGCTTCGGGATGTGCCGCATATGCTTCCGGGAAATGGCCCATCGCGGCCTTCTGCCCGGCGTAACTAAGGCGAGTTGGTAGGAACGACACATGGCTGTCACTGATCCTGTTGCCGATATGCTGACCCGAATACGGAACGCCAATCTGGCGCGCCACGAACACGTCTCCATCCCGGCCTCGACGCTCAAGCTCGAGATCGCCAAGGTGTTCAAAGCCCAGGGCTACATCCAGAAGTACGACCTCGTCGACGACAAGCGCCGCGGGCAGATCCGCATACACCTTCGCTATGGCGGCGGCGGCGCCCCGGTGATCTCCGGCATACGACGAGTGAGCCGCCCGGGCCTCCGGGTATATGTAGACTCGAAGGCCATCCCGCGCGTCCTCGGAGGACTCGGCGTCGCCGTCCTGTCCACCTCCCGCGGCGTTCTGACCGACCGAGAGGCGCGCCGGCGTCGAGTCGGCGGCGAAGTCCTCTGCTACGTCTGGTAGGAGCAACTCAAGATGTCCCGCATCGGAGAATCACCAATACAACTGCCTGCCGGGGTCACCGCCGAGCTCGTCGACCATCGCTTGACTGTGAAAGGCCCCAAAGGCGAGCTCTCGCGCCACCTGCACGAGCAGATGGACATCGTCATCGAGGAGCAGACCATCACCGTGCGCCGGCCCTCGGAAAGCAAAGAGCATCGCTCCCTGCACGGCCTCACGCGCACCCTCGCGGCGAACATGGTCATCGGTGTGACCGAAGGCTACCAGAAAGTCCTCGACCTCCACGGCGTGGGTTTCCGCATCCAGCAGCAGGGCCAGCGACTCACCTTGCAGATCGGCTTCTCACACCCCGTCGTCATCGATCTAGCCGAAGGCATCTCGGCCGAAGTCGACACCTTCGTGCCCACCGGTGACAATAGCTATCTTTCCGCGCGACTGACCCTCCAAGGCATCGACAAAGAGCTTCTGGGGCAGACCGCAGCGACCATCCGAGCGACCAAGAAGCCCGAGCCCTACAAGGGAAAAGGCTTCCGCTATCGCGGCGAGCACGTTCGCCGCAAGGCCGGCAAGGCCGCCCAGGCTACCGCACAGTAGGCGTCTCATAAGGGAGTGAAACGTGGCCAGCGTCCATAGCAAACTGACGGGCAGGCAGCGACGCCACCGGCGCGTCCGCAAGGACGTCGCCGGCGTCCCCGAGCGGCCCAGGCTCTGTGTCTTTCGCAGCCTCCGATACATCTATGCACAAGTCATCGACGACGAAGACGGCCGCACCCTCGTCGCCGCAGATTCTCGCGAGTCGGGCCTGCTCGGCAACGGCGCGTCTCGGCGCAGCATCGACGCCGCCCGCGCAGTGGGAAGAACGATAGGCGAGCGCGCGAAGACCGCCGGCATCACCAAAGTGGTCTTCGATCGCGGCGGATACCTCTACCACGGACGAATCCGAGGCGTCGCCGAGGGTGCCCGCGAAGCCGGACTGGAGTTCTGAGGAGAACCCATCATGACCGCGTATTCAAATAGAGACGAAGTCGGCGAACCCGCGCTGGAGGAGAAGCTGGTCTCCCTCAACCGCGTCCAGAAAGTCCACAAGGGCGGGCGCACATTCCGCTGGAGCGCACTCGTCGTCGTCGGCGACGGCCAGGCGTCCGTCGGCGTCGGCCTTGGCAAATCCACCGAGGTCCCCATCGCCATCCGCAAGGGAGCCGAGGAAGCCAAGAAGAACCTCATCCAGATAGCGCTTCTCGGGAGCACCATCCCGCATGCACTCGATGCCCGCTACGGGGCGGCGCGCGTCATCCTGAAGCCCGCCTCCCCCGGCACCGGCGTCATCGCCGGCGGCGCCGTCCGAGCCGTCGTCGAGGCCGCCGGAATTCGCGACATCCTCTCGAAGTCGATCGGCTCCGACAACCCCATCAACATCGCCCGGGCAACCATCCAAGGCCTCGCCAGCCTTCGCACCGTTCGCGAAGTTGCGGCCGCGCGCGGCCGCCGGCCGGAGGAAATCGCCGACCGGTACCACCTGGCCGCCATGCGGGCAACAGCCGAGGCGCAGCAAGCCGCAGCCGATGACGATACGGAGGAGGCCGAATGAGCCGCCTCCGCATCACACTCCACCGGAGCCTCATAGGACATCCCAAGAGGCAGAAGGAAACCGCCCGCGCACTCGGCCTCGGCCGTGTCGGCCGAACCGTTGTCCGGCCCGATACCCCCGCCATGCGAGGCATGGTGAACACCGTCCGCCATCTCGTCACGTTCGAGCAGATCGACCAAGACGACGAAGACCAACGAGGCATCTGATGCATACTGGTGAGCTGAAACCCCCGCCGGGGGCAAAGAAGAGACGAACGCGTGTCGGCAGAGGAATGGGCTCGGGCCTGGGCAAGACCTCCGGACGCGGCATCAAGGGCCAGAAGGCCCGCTACAGCATCCGCCCCGGCTTCGAGGGAGGCCAGACCCCCCTCTACCGACGGCTCAGAAAGCGGCGAGGGCTGAGCAAAGCCTCCCGCAATATCGGCATCTTCCGCCGCACCTACGCCGAAATCAACGTCGGTCGGCTGGACGAGCGTTTCGACGCGGGCGCGGAAGTCACGCCCGACGCCCTCCTCCAACGTCGGCTCATCCGCAAGCTCAACGACGGCCTGCGTATCCTCGGCGACGGCCAGCTCAGCAAGGCCCTCACCGTCCGTGCGCATCACTTCACGGCCGCGGCCCGCCAGAAGATAGAGGCCGCCGGAGGGACGGCGGAGGTAATCTGAGGTGGTCAGCGTCCTGGGCCCAATGATAGCCGCCTTCAAGCTCCCCGATCTGCGTCGGCGCATCCTCTTCGTCTTCGGGATGTTCGCCCTCTACGTCGTCGGGCTCCATATCCCCGTGCCCAATGTCAACCGCGCGGAGATGGCCAGGCTCGTCGAACAGGGCGCACTCTTCGGGCTCTTCGACGTCTTCGCGGGCGGAGCTTTCCGGCGCTTCTCCATCCTCGCCATGGGCATCATGCCCTACATCAACGCCTCCATCATCTTCCAGCTTCTCGGCATCGCCATCCCCCGCATCGCCGAGGTCGCCAAAGAAGGAGAAAGCGGCCGAAAGAAGATATCCCAGTGGACCCGGTGGCTCACCATCCTCCTGGCGATTCTCCAGGGCAGTATGACCTGCGCCTTCCTGGTTCGACAGAATATCCTCGCGGCAAGCGGCCCAGCCCTCGTGCCCATCATCATCACCCTCACCGCGGGAACCTGCTTGCTCATGTGGATGGGCGAGCAGATCACCGATAAAGGCATCGGCAACGGCGTCTCCCTCATCATCTTCGCCGGCATCGTCGCCCGCATGCCCATCGACGTCATGCAGACCTACAGGCTCTGGCAGAGCGGCGTGCTCATGTGGACGAACGTGTTCGCGCTGCTCTTCGTCTGGCTCTTGACCATCGCCGGAATCATCTACATCACCAAGGGCGAGCGGCGCATCAGCATACAGTCCGCCAAGCGTGTGGTGGGCACACGCGTCTACAGCGGTGGCAGCAGCTTCCTGCCGATTCGGGTCAATACCGCCGGCGTCATCCCCATCATCTTCGCCATTGCCGTCGTCCTGCTCCCGGCGCAGATCGCCCAGTTCGGCCAAGGCCTCAGCGGCCGCTGGGGCGAGTTCATGAGGCTGATGTCCGACTTCTTCACCCCCGGCCAAAACTGGGGCGCCTCCGCCATATACTTCCTCACCGTCATCTTCTTCACGTACTTCTACACCGCCGTCACCTTCAACGTCGCAGACGTCGCCGACAACCTCAAGAAATACGGCAGCTTCATCCCCGGCATCCGACCCGGGCGGCCCACCGAAAGACACCTCGACCGCGTCCTGAGCCGCATCACCCTCGCCGGGGCGCTCTTCCTGGGTATCATCGCACTCCTGTCCTACTACGTCCCCGACATCACCGGTGTGACCTCCTTCACCGTCGTGGGCGGCACCTCCCTGCTCATCCTCGTCGGCGTCGCCCTGGACACCATGCAGCAGATCGAGGCCCACCTCGTCATGCGCCAGTACGAAGGATTCATCAAATGATCAGAATCGTGCTGCTCGGCCCCCCCGGCTCGGGCAAGGGCACCCAGGCCAGCGCCCTCCAGAAACGACGAGGCATCCCCCACATCGCCTCGGGCGACCTCCTGCGCGCCAACGTCAGGGACAACACCGAACTCGGGCGGCAGGCCAAACCCTACATGAACCGCGGCGACCTGGTCCCCGATACCCTCATCCTGGACATGATGGCCGAACGGCTCTCCCAACCCGACGCGCGAGAAGGCTGCATTCTCGATGGCTTCCCCCGCACCGTCGCCCAGGCGGAGGCACTCGAACAGCGGCTCGAGCAGATCGGTTGCGAACTCGACGCCGTCATATACCTTCGCGTTCCCGAGGCCGAGATCCTTCGAAGGCTCTCGGGGAGGCGCACCTGTCCCGCCTGCAACGCCGTCTATCATGTGGACACCATGCCGCCCCAGCGAGAAGGCATCTGCGACGCCTGTGCCGCCGAGCTCGTCCAGCGCCAGGATGAAAAGCCCGACGTCATCCGCAAACGCCTCGAAGTCTATGAGGAGCAGACGCAACCCCTCCTCCGCTTCTACCGGGGCCGAAGCCTGCTCCACGAGATCGACGGAACCATCGGCGTGGACAACGCAATGGACGCCATCGAGGACATCGTGGCGAACGCACGTGCATCCGCCCAGGAGCAAACCGCTTGAACGGACGAAAGGAAAAAAGCCGTCGCGGGCAGCGCCGACACATCGTCCTCAAAGATGGCGATGCGATCGCGCGCATGAAGCGCGCCGGGCAGGTCGTCGCACTCGTGCTCCATCGGCTGGCCGAGTCCACGCGCCCCGGCGTCACCACCGGGGAGCTCGATCGGATCGCCGAAGCCGTCATCCGCAGCTTCGGCGCGATTCCGACCTTCAACGGCCTCTACGGCTATCCCGCGAACATCTGCACCTCCGTCAACGATGAAGTCGTGCATGGGATTCCGGGAGACCGCCGCCTCCAGGAAGGCGACATCATCTCCTTCGACGTCGGAGCGACCGTAGAGGACGTGATCGCCGACGCCGCCACCACCGTCGCCGTCGGCGCCATCTCCCAGGATGCACGGCGGTTGCTGCGCGTCACCCGGGAGGCGCTCCATAAGGGCATCGAGAAGGCCCGGCCCGGCAACCGCGTCGCAGACATCTCGGCCGCCATCCAGAACCACGCCGAAGGCCACGGATACGGTGTCGTCCGCAAGCTCGTCGGCCACGGTGTTGGGTATGCTATGCACGAACCGCCCCAGATACCGAACTTCGTCGACGGCGCGACCGCCGATTCGCCCGAGCTCGTCCCCGGCATGACGCTCGCCATCGAGCCCATGATCAACCGGGGAACCTGGCAGGTCACGCAGGATGATGACGGCTGGACCTACCGCACCAGAGATGGATCCCTTTCCGCCCATTTCGAGCATACAATCGCCATAACCGAAGAAGGGTGCGAGATACTCACCCTGCGCACGGCGGCCGGCAGGGCCCACGTCGCCCCCGAGAACCGCCCGCAAGCCCTGGCGCAGCGCGCCCCGGCTGGAGGCCAGCTGTGAAAGTGAGATCATCGGTCAAGAAGATGTGCGACCGCTGCAAGATCATACGACGCCACGGAAAAGTTCGTGTGATCTGCGACAAGCCCAAGCACAAGCAGGTGCAGGGCTGATTCGGCGCCGCCCAAGGAGAGCGTTCGATGGCACGGATAGCAGGAGTCGATCTGCCCCGAGATAAGCGACTCGAAACCGCCTTGACGTACATATTCGGCGTCGGGCGGTCGACGAGCGCCAACATACTCAGGGAAACAGGAGTCAGGCCCGATACCCGCGTTCGCGACATGACCGAGGACGAGATAACCCGGCTCCGCGAATATATCGAGCGGAATCTGCGCGTGGAGGGAGACCTCCGGCGCATCGTTACCGCAAACATACAGCGCCTCATCGACATCGGCTGCTACCGCGGCATCCGCCATCGGCGGGGCCTCCCCGTGCGGGGACAGCGCACCCGCACCAACGCCCGAACGCGGAAGGGCGCCAAGCGTACTGTCGGAATCCGTCGGCGAAGAGCCTAGACGCGAATACCGGAGGAAGATCACCTCATGGCGAGACAGAGTGCGAGACCAAAGCGGCGAGAAAAACGCGTCGTGGGCAGCGGCCGTGCCTACGTCCAATCGACGTTCAACAACACCATCGTCACCATCACTGACGCCGAAGGAGCCGTCCTCGCGTGGGCCAGCTCCGGCTCGGTCGGGTTCAAGGGAACGAAAAAGGGAACGCCGTTTGCCGCCCGCCTTGCCGCCGAGTCCGTGGTCAAGAAGGTCCAGGAGTATGGCATGCGGCGCGTCGACGTCTACGTCAAGGGGCCCGGCAGCGGTCGCGAGACCGCGATCCGCTCCCTTCAAACCGCAGGGCTTGAGGTGAGCAGCATTCGCGATATCACGCCGATCCCTCACAATGGATGTCGCCCCCCCAGAAGGCGGCGCATCTGAGCGGATCGTCTACGATCTCGCCCACCCACTACCATTAGGGAAACAGGGAAGAACGGCATGGCTAAATACCGTGGAGCAGTCTGCAGGTTGTGTCGCCGAGAAGGCGTCCGCCTTTACCTGAAGGGTGAGCGCTGCTTCTCCGGCAAGTGCGCCATAGAGAAGCGGCCCTACCCGCCGGGAGAGCAAGGCCAGCGGCGTACCCGGCGCCGGATCTCCGATTACGGAATCCAGCTCCGGGAGAAGCAGAAGCTGCGGCGCATCTACGGCGTGCTCGAGCGCCAGTTCAGGCGCTACTTCGCCCAGGCCGCGCGCCGATCCGGCGTCACCGGCGAAGCCTTGCTCCAGTTTCTCGAGCGGCGCCTCGACAACGTGGTCTGGCGCTTGGGATTCGCCAGCTCCCGGGCTCTTGCCCGAGAGCTCGTGAGCCACGGCCACTTCACCGTCAATGATCGGCCGGTCAACATCCCGTCCTATCAGGTCCGGCAGGGAGACACCGTCGCGGTCACCGGCTCCAGTCGCAGTCTGCCTCCGATCATCGCAGCGGTGGCGACGGCCGGTGGGCGCCGCCTCCCCACCTGGCTCGAGATCGAGAGCGACGCGATGCGGGGTACCGTGATCTCCCTGCCCGCGCGAGAAGACATCGACACCCAGATCCAAGAAGAGCTGGTGGTCGAATACTACTCGCGGTAAACCGGCGGCTCAGCCCCACGCAGGAGGATGATCTCATGATCGTCGACACCTTAACACCTCGAATAGAGCGCCTGGACGACGGCACTGACCCTCGCTACGGTCAGTTCATCATCGAGCCGCTGGAGCGCGGCTACGGAACCACACTCGGCAACGCCCTTCGCCGCGTCCTCCTCTCCTCCATCCCGGGCGCGGCCATCACCTTCGTCACCATCGAAGGCGTGCTGCACGAGTTCTCCACAGTCCCGGGAGTCGTGGAAGACACCACCGAGATACTGCTCAACCTCAAGGAACTCGCCATCAGGATTCTCGAGTCGCCCGAGGGACCAGGAATGGTGCAGCCGCCGACGGAGGGGCCTCGCATCCTGCGCATCGAACGTACGGGCCCCGGCGAGGTGCTCGGGGCCGATGTCGAGGCCCCCAGCGACGTCGAGATAATCAACAAGGACCTGCACATCGCCACCCTCGATACGGCCGATGCAGCCCTCAATCTCCAGATGGAGGTCGAGCGAGGCCGCGGCTACGTCGCCGCCGAGGAGCACGACGCCTCTCGCCGTCCCATCGGCGCCGTTCCCGTTGACTCCATCTTCGCCCCCGTCCGCAAGGTCGGCTTTCGCGTAGAGCCCACTCGCGTCGGCCATATGACCGACTTCGATCGGCTCATCCTCGAAGTGACCACCAATGGCACAACCGATCCCGCCGACGCCATCAGCGACGCCGCCAAGATCCTCGACCGCTACCTCATCCTGTTCTTCGACTTCCAACAGCAAGAAGAGGAGCTGGCCGGAGTCCCCGAAGCCGAGTCCGCCACCGCACGCCAGCTTCAGACCAGAATCGAGGACCTCGACTTCTCCGTGCGAACCTCGAACTGCCTCCGCCGAGAGGGCATCTCCACTGTCGGCGAGCTCGTCGAGCGCACCGAAAGCGACCTCATGGCGATCCGCAACTTCGGGCGCAAGTCGCTCGTCGAGGTGAAGGAGAAGCTCGCGGGCATGGAGCTCACCCTATCCTCCGACTCGGACGAGCAGCCGGCCGACGTCGGCGGCGAGGGAACAGATGATTACGCCCAGTAGGAGGATCTCCCACCCGTGAAACATCGACTTTCAGGGCGGCGACTCGGTCGAGCTACCGACCAGAGGCTTGCTCTCTTGAACAACTTGGTCACATCCCTGCTTTGGCACGGCAGTGTCGAGACGACCATCGCCCGCGCCAAAGAAGCACGCAGCATGGCCGAGAAGCTCATCACCATTGCCAAGGAAGATACCGTCGCCCACCGGCGCCTCGCGCGGCGCACGCTCATGCCCCGCACCGGCCTGCAGCGCATGAAGGAAGGCTCACACCGCGAAGCCCCCGCCAGCGGCGAGATCGAGAAGTCCGTGCAGGCCGGTAGAAGCCCGAGCTCCGTCGACAACTCCGTCCAGCACCTGTTCCAGCACGTCGCCCCTCAGTACCAGGACCGGCCGGGCGGCTACTCTCGAATCGTGCGGATTGGGTTGCGCCAGGGCGATGGAGTCGAGTTGGTCAAGCTCCAGCTCGTCGAGTACTCGCCTCCCGAGGGCTAGACGGAGACATCTGCGCGGGTGATGCGCAACCTACGCCTGCTCCTGGAATACGATGGCACCGACTTCCACGGATTTCAGCGCCAGCGTGACCTCCGCACGGTGCAGGGCGTGATCGAGAACTGCTTCTCGCGGCTGCTTCGCGAAAAAATCAAGATAACCGGCGCCGGCAGAACCGACGCCGGCGTTCACGCCCTCGGACAAGTCGTGAACTTCCACTCGGCGAGGCCGATCGGCCCAGACCGGCTGGGGCGCGTGCTCAACGCAGCCCTCCCGGACGACGTGAAGGTTCGAGAATGCGAGGAGGTGGACGCCGGCTTCCACTCGCGGCGATGTGCGCGAGCCCGCACCTATCGCTACACCGTGATAGAGCGGCCCACGCCCTCGCCGATACTCGGGCGGTTCGCCCTGGTCTTGCCCGACCGGCTCGACCTAGCCGAAATGAAAGCAGCGGCCCGGCCGCTCCTGGGGCGGCACGACTTCCGTGCCTTCCAGGCCAGCGGCTCCGAGACGGCGACGACTGAACGAACGCTTCTGCGCCTCGACTGTCGGCGCAGAGGCGAACGCATCGAGATCGCAGTGGAAGCCGATAGCTTCCTCTATCAGATGGTGCGCAATATCGCGGCCGCCCTGATCGACGTTGGTCGGGGCAGACTGTCGGCTGGCGCAGTGCCGCAAGCTCTGACGAAAAGACAGCGCCTGCCCAAATGCCCTCCGGCGCCCGCTTGCGGGCTTTGCCTGGTCCAGGTATCATACTAACCGGGCGGCCTCTCCGGCGCGATAAGGGTCCGTGCATAATCGAAAGCGCGAATCGAGGACGGTGAGCCTGCTATGAGGACGAAGAACGCGAAAACCTATTCTGCGAAACCGCAAGAGGTCGAGAGCCGCTGGCTCGTCATCGACGCCCAGGGCATGGTTTTCGGGCGCCTGGCCGCCGACATCGCAGCCCTGCTGCGCGGCAAGCACAAGCCCGAGTTCACCCCCCACGTGGACACCGGAGATCACGTCGTCGTCGTTAACGCGAGCGGCCTCGTGCTCACCGGCAGCAAAGCAGAGAAGACCATGCACCACCGCCATTCGACCTATCCCGGCGGCCTCAAGTCCGAGCCCTACGGCGCCTATCTCCAGCGCGACCCCATTCGCGCCCTCAGGCAGGCCGTGCGCGGCATGCTCCCCGGCGGCGTGCTCGGACGCTCCATGCTCCGTAAGCTCAAGGTCTACGTCGGAAGCGAGCATCCTCACCAGGCGCAGGGACCGGTTCCCTACCAGCCCCCCCACGCCAGAGTGATCTGAGGAGGGAGAAGCCAACGTGCCTCAGGAATACTACGCAACCGGGCATCGCAAAAACGCCACTGCAAAGGTCTGGCTCCACCCGGGTCAGGGACGCATCACCGTCAACGGGAAGTCGCTGAAGGACTACGTCTGCCGACCGACGCTCGAGCTCATCGTGCACTCACCCCTGCGGCTCGTCGAGCGATCCGGCGAGCTGGACGTCTCCGCTCAGTGCCTTGGCGGCGGCATCGCCGGCCAGGCCGGCGCGCTTCGCCACGGCATCGCCAAGGCCTTGGTGAATATGGACGAATCCCTGCGCTCTCCCCTGCGGCGAGCCGGCTTCCTCACCCGCGACCCGCGGGTGAAAGAGCGGAAGAAGTACGGGCGCAAGCGGGCGCGGCGCGGCTTCCAGTTCAAGAAGCGCTGACGCCTCCGGACCCATGCCCCGGGCAAACCATGTCTCCGCACGGGCTCCCATGACCCGCCCTCCAATCGTCCGGGGCGCTCGCCTCATCGTCGCGGGTCCCGCTGTGGAATAAGCCTTCCGAGGCAGACCGACGCAGTGATCTGGACGAGAAACGAAGTCTCCCCTCGCGCCCACGCCGCCACCCCAGGCGCCGGCCGTTTCCGCGCGCTCGCCGTGGCCGCCACAGCCCTATTGGGATTCTGCTTCTCCCCCAATCCCGGCGCAGCCCAAGCCGGCACCGCCGAGCCGGAGGCCGTCGAGCAGTCCGCCGACGTGGCCAAGACGCTGTCCGCGCACGGCGTCGAGTTCTCTTATGAGATCTACCAGGTGCGCGCCGGCGACACCGTCGACAACATTGCCACGCGCTTCGGCATCCCCGCCGCCAGAATCCGGCAGTTCAACGACCTCGGGCCCGCCTCGCTCGCCGTGGGTCAGTCCATCGCCGTCCCGCTCGCGGCCAGGCCCGCCCCGCGGCGCGCCGCACCCGACGGCAGGTCCGCCTTGAACCTGCTCGAGCCGTGCTACAGCACCGTCGCGAGCGCCTGTACCATCACCAGCGAACCCGCCGAGTCCCCTGCCGCCGCCGCCCTCTACGAACCCCAGATCGGCTCCCAGCTCATAGTCAATGCAGAGCAAGGTGACTACTGGTGCGTCGTCATGATCGACGGCTCTCCCGGCTGGGTGCCTAAGTCCGCCCTCCAGATGACCGACCGCAAGCTCCCCGCCCATCAGCTCGAGAGCATGCTCAATGGCGGCCGCCCAGACATCGCCCAGGAGGCCGCCCGCTACCTGGGCACTCCCTATCGCTACGGTGGGCGGCTCCCCTATGACACGGACTGCTCCCTCCTCGTGCAAACCGTCTGTGCGGCGAGGGGGATTCACCTGCCGCGCACCGCGGCCGAACAGTTCGAGGTCGGGCGCAGCGTCAGCTACAGCGAGCTTCTGCCCGGCGACCGTCTCTACTTCGTAAGCAAGTCTGGCCGCATCAACCACACCGGCATCTACATGGGAAACGGCCGCTTCATCCACGCCTCATCCCGGCGCGGGTGTGTCGGCGTCGACGCCCTCTACGACCGCGTCTACTGGACGCGTTTCCTAGGCGCCCGACGATCGTAGCCGGGGCGCTGCACCCACCCAGGGGACAAGACCTGGCTCGCCCTGCCCCCGCGTCGGCCCCCTCGCAGGCGCTCGTCCCGACCGTCCCTCTTCCTTCCGCTTGTCCTCCCAGCATTCGTTGGTGTATAATCCACGGTCTGAGGCTACTTCAATGGTCAACGTCGCAATCCATGGAGCCACCGGCTACGGCGGCGTCGAGCTGATCCGGCTGCTCCGCTCACACCCACACGTAAGCCTGTCTCATCTGACCTCTGAAACCTATGCCGGTCAGAGGGTGAGCGACGTCTACCCGCATCTGGCCGGCGTCGATCTTCCCCTCCAGAAGCTCGATCCCCAGGCCGCGGCCAAATGCGACTTCGCCCTTCTCGCCGTCCCCGCGGGGCTCGCCATGGGCGTCGTCCCCGCACTCCTCGAGGCCGAAACCCGCATTATCGATGTCAGCCCCGATTTCCGACTCCGTCAGGCTTCGCTCTACTCCCACTGGTACAAGCAGTCCCACACCTGCCCCGAGCTTCTCGGCGAGGCCGCCTTCGGCATTCCCGAGTGGAACAGAGACGCTGTCACAGCCGCCCGCCTCGTCGCCGTTCCCGGCTGCTACTCCACCGGAGCACTGCTCCCCCTCAGCCCCCTCGTGCAGGATAGCCTCATCGAGACGGACGATATCATCGTCGACGGTAAGACGGGCCTATCGGGAGCCGGGCGCACCTCCCTCAAGCTCCCCTATCACTTCCCGGAGGCGGATGAGGATGTCGCCGCCTACAGCGTCGGCGGCCATCGCCACCTGCCCGAGATGGTGCAGGAGTTGGCGCGCCTCGCCGGCTCGGAAATCCGCCTGACTTTCACGCCGCACCTTGTCCCTATGTCCAGAGGAATGCTGCTCACCATATACGTCACACCGAAGCCGGGCGCCGGGCCGGGCGAGCTTCGCCACTCCCTCTCGCGCCGCTACGAAAAAGAGCCCTTCGTCCACGTTCTGCCCGAAGGGAAGTGGCCGCACACCAAGTGGGCCGCCGGGACCAACAGCTGTTTCATCGCCATCGGCACGGACGAGGCCACCGGCCGGGCGATACTCGTCTCCGCCCTCGACAACCTCGGCAAGGGATATGCCGGCCAGATGGTCCAGTGCCTCAACCTTATGATGGGTGTGGACGAGTCCTGCGGCATCGATCTCCGCGCCGCCTACCCATGACCTCGTAGTCCGGCGCCGCCGCTGAAACCGCCGATGCCGAGAAGGAGCAAGCAGTTGCCGAGATCCAAGCGCCGCGAAGTCCTACGCGAGGTGCCCGGGGGCATCACCGCCCCCTGCGGCTACGAAGCCGCGGGCGTCCGCTCAGGCCTCAAGAGCCGCGGGCGCGACCTCGCGCTCATCTACACGGCCTCCCCCGCCTGCGGAGCCGGCGTTTTCACCACCAACCGCTTTCAGGCCGCCCCTGTTCTGGTCACGAAAGACCGGGTCGGCCGGGAGCGGATCCACGGCTGCATCGTCAACAGCGGATGCGCCAATGCCTGCACCGGGCAGCGCGGCCATCGCGACGCCTTGCGCATGGCCGACCTCACCGCCGCCGCTCTCGGCGCGCCCCGCCGTTCCATCCTCGTCTCCTCAACCGGCGTCATCGGCGAGCCGCTTCCCATGACCAAGGTGAGGGCCGGCATCAAGAAGGCAGCGGCCGCCCTCGGCCCCGATGGCGGCGAGCACGCCGCGGAGGCCATCCTCACCACCGACACCCGGCCGAAGTCCGCCTCCGTCGAGTTCGACCTCGACGGACGGCCCCTCCGCGTCGGCGGAATCGCAAAAGGCTCCGGCATGATCGCCCCCAGCATGGCCACCATGCTCTGCTTCCTCACGACCGATGCCGACATCTCGCCCGGCCTCCTCCAGTCGTGCCTGCTGGCTTCCGTCGAGCGCTCCTTCCATCGCATCACCGTGGACGGAGACACCAGCACCAACGACATGGTCATCCTCCTCGCCAACGGCCAGGCCGAGGCCGGGAAAATAACGGCCCGCCATGGGCTCTCTCGCTTCCAATACGCCCTCGACCGCGTCTGCATCTCCCTCGCCCGGGAAATCGTTCGGGACGGCGAGGGAGCCTCCCGTTTCATCGAGGTGCGCGTGGAAGGCGCTCTCTCCGAGAAAGACGCACGGCGAATCGCTCGCACCATCGCCGGCTCACCACTCGTCAAGACGGCCATCGCAGGCGGCGACCCAAACTGGGGCCGCATCCTCGCCGCCGCCGGCCGCGCAGGCGTCCGCTTCCGTCCGGAGCTCGTCAGCCTGCGCCTCGGCGACGTCGGCGTCGTCCGTCGCGGCGCCGCCTACCGGCATGACGAGTCCGCCGCACGCGCCGCCGTCTCCGGCGACGAGGTCGTCCTCACGCTCGACCTCAACGCCGGCAAGCACGAGGCCGTCATGTGGACCTGCGATCTCACTGCCGCCTACGTCCGCATCAACTCCGAATACCGCACCTGACGCCCCTCCGAAGGGCGACCTCGCACACGGTCGCCCAGCCGGAGGCGCCAAGGACATCGTCGTCAACGAATCTCGCGGAGGCCGATCGTGCAACACGCTCACAGCCGGTCCGATATGGACAACCTGCGCCGGCGCGCCGACGTCCTCATCGAGGCGCTGCCGTACCTGCGTAAGTTCCGCGGGCACACCGTCGTCATCAAGTACGGTGGCGCCGCCATGGTCGACGCCGGCCTCCGCACCGAGGTCCTCAAGGACGTCGTCCTGCTCGAGCACGTCGGCCTTCACCCCGTCGTCGTCCACGGCGGCGGCCCCGAGATCTCCGAGATGATGCGGCGCCTCGGAAAACAGCCCCAGTTCGTGGACGGCCAGCGCGTCAGCGACGCCGCCACCGTCGAAGTCGCCCAGATGGTGCTCACCGGGAAGACCAACCCCGATCTCGTCTCCGCCATCCACCACCAGGGAGGCCGCGCCATCGGCCTCAGCGGCAAGGACGGCGGCATAGTCGTCGCCCGCAAGCTCGCGGGCGAGAAGGACCTCGGCTTCGTCGGCGAAGTCGCCGACGTGAACCCCGGCCTCGTCCAGGGGCTCGTCTCCCAGGGCTTCATTCCGGTCATCGCCCCCATCGCCGCCGGCCCCGATGGCGAAACCTACAACATCAACGCCGATCACTTCGCCGGCCGGCTCGCCGCCCCCGTCGGAGCCAGCAAGCTCGTCCTGCTCACCGACGTCCGCGGCGTCCTCGAAGATCGCTCCCGGCCCGACTCGGTCGTCTCCGAGCTCAACGCAGCCACCGCCCGCCGGATGTTGGAGACCAAGCAGATCGAGGCCGGCATGATTCCCAAGGTGCAGGCCTGCCTCGACGCCCTCGCCGGCGGCGTGACCCGCTGCCACATCATCGACGGCCGCCTGCCCCACGCGCTGCTCATGGAACTCCTGACCGACGTCGGTATAGGGACGATGGTCGTCGAAACCTGAGAACCACTATCGGAGCCGCCGCTCCCGCATCCGGTTGCATGCGGCCGCTTCCGATAGGCAGTCTGAGTGGAGGTATAAGAATGCCTCTCTACGAATACCGGTGTCGCGAATGCGAGCGTCGGTTCACACTCCTCGTCGGAGTGACCGCGGCGAAGGCGAAGCGCGCCTGCCCCAAGTGCGGCTCGCGCAAGCTCACCAAGCTCATCTCTCGCATCGCGCCCGTCGTTCGACAAGAGGACTTCGGCGGCGATTTCGACGACGCCGACCTCGGCCCCGACGACGAATTCGGAGATGACGGCGGCGACGATTACGACGACTTCGACGACTGAACAGGAGGCCTTTCTTGGACTTCGAGGAAGCCAGAACGCTCGAACGCTCCCACCTGCTGAATCTCTACTCGCCCATCCGCATGCCGATGGTCATCGCCCGCGGACAGGGCGCGCGCCTCTGGGATACCGATGGCAAAGAGTACCTCGACTTCGTCAGCGGCGGCCGCGCCGTCACCGGCCTCGGCCACTGCCATCCCAAGGTCGTCGCAGCCATCAGCGAGCAGGCGCGGCAGCTCATCCACGTCTCCAACGACTTCTATACCGAGCCCCAGCTCCGCCTCGCCCAGCGCCTCTCCGCGCTCATCGGCGGCCGCTGCTTCTTCTGCAACAGCGGAGCCGAAACCATCGAGGCCGCCATCAAGCTCGCCAGAAAGCATGCCTTCAAGACCGCCGGCCCCGAAAAGCACGAAATCGTCACCGCCCTGAAATCGTTCCACGGGCGCACCATGGGAGCGCTCGCCGCCACCGGGCAGCCCAAGTACCATCAGGGCTTCCAGCCCCTCCCCGGCGGCTTCACCCACCTCCCCTTCAACGACGTGGCCGCCCTCCGCGCCGCCGTCTCCTCCCGGACCGCAGCCGTCATGCTCGAGCCGATCCTCGGCGAAAGCGGCATCTACCCTGCCACCCCCGAGTACCTCACGGCCGCCCGCGATCTCTGCAACTCCCACCGCGCGGTCCTCATCTTCGACGAAGTCCAGACCGGCGTCGGCCGCACCGGCAAGATGCTCGCCTGCCAGCACTATGACGTCGAGCCCGATATCATCACCCTCGCCAAAGGCCTCGGCGCCGGCATCCCCATCGGGGCCATGCTCGCCCGGGAGCCGGTCGCAAGCTCCTTCGAGCCCGGCGACCACGCCTCCACCTTCGGCGGCAGCCCCCTCCCCGCCGCCGCCGCCCTCGCCGTCCTGGAGGCCATCGAAGAAGAGAACCTCCTCGACAATGCAGCCCGCGTTGGTCGTCGGCTGGCAGAGGGACTCCACGCCCTCCGGCAGAAGACGCCTCTGGTGGAGGCAATCCGCGCCCACGGAATGATGCTGGCCGTTGACCTGACCGAGCCCGTGGCGGCGGAGGTGAAGGCCGAATGCGTCGCACGGGGCCTCCTCGTGATAACAGTGGGAGACAATATGCTGCGGCTCTTGCCGCCCCTCATCCTGAGCGAAGAGGAGGCCGACCGCGGCTTGCAGATACTCGGAAAGGTCTTGGCGGAAATCGCACAGCGGTAATGGGTTTCGTCAAACGAAGCAATGGCGAAACCCAGCCGGAAACGCTCCGATCGCGGGCACATGCCGTGCGATCCATAACTCGATATGCGAGCATCTAAAGGGGCGAAGGTGGATGTTTCCTTCTTAGCCGTCGTCGCTGTCGCGCTCTGCTTCATGAGCGCCATGATCGTCCTCCGCATGGCGGCCGGCGGAGTGCCGGCCTCGCGTATAGCCCTATCCATCGCGGAGCTCTGGCTGACCTTTGTCATATGGGTCGCCGTCTTCCAGACGATCGGGCGCGCCGCCGGCGCTCCCGCGGGATCGGGCGAAGTCGCCGAGCTGCCCACCCTCGCCTCCCGCCTCGCCGGCGTCTCCGGGGCGGCCCGGCTGTGGCTCCTCTTGGGGGTCGGCGCCTCCGTCGCGCTCGCCGCCCATCTCATGTGGTCGCTCAGCCGCACCAAGTACGTGGGCATTCGCTCGTAAGGAAGGGCAGAACGCAATGCCGATATCCCTTGCCGGGAGAAACTTTCTCTCAGTCGCCGATCTCACCAGAGACGAGATCGAAGAGATCTGGCGCCTGGCCGCCGCCCAGAAGTCCGGCGAGATCGCGCGCGAGCAGCAGCTCCAAGTCGCCCCCGGGCGCACCCTCGCCATGCTCTTCGACAAGTCCTCTCTGCGCACTCGGCTCGGCTTCGAGGTCGCCATGAGCCAGCTTGGGGGCCATGCTCTCTACCTCGCCCCCGCCGACGTTCGCATCGGCGAGCGTGAGGCCGTCGGCGACATCGCCCGCGTCCTCGGCCGCACGACCGACGCCATCGCCGCCCGCCTCCACTCCCACGATCACATCGCCGAGCTCGCCTCCGCCGCCGGCGTGCCCGTCATCAACGCCATGTCCAATCTCGAGCACCCCTGCCAGGCCCTCGCAGACCTCCTCACCATCCGCCAGCACAAAGGCGACCTCGGCGCGGTGAACGTCGCCTGGGTCGGCGATGGCTACAACGTCTGTCACTCCCTCTTGCTCATCAGCGGCCTCTTCGGCGTCGACCTCAAAGTCGCCACCCCGGCCACCTACGAGCCCCGCGCCGACATCGTCGCCAGGGCGCAAGAGCTGGCGGCCCAGCACGGCGGGACCATCGCCGTGGGCAACGATCCGCAGGCCGCCGTCGCCGGGGCCGACGTCGTCTACACAGACGTCTGGATCAGCGCCGGCATGGACGATCAGACCATCCGCCGGCGCGCCGACTTCAAGGATTTCCAGGTGAACGAGGAGCTGGTGAAACTGGCGAAGCCCGACGCCATCGTCCTCCACTGCCTCCCCGCCCACCGCGGCGACGAGATAACCGACGAGGTCATTGACGGCCCCCAGTGCGCCGCCTTCGACCAAGCTGAGAACCGCCTCCACACCCAACGCGCGCTGCTCACGCTCATTTTCAGCTAAGCGGCAAGGAGAGAAGAGAACATGCCGACAGTTGCCTTAGCCTATTCCGGAGGGCTCGACACCTCCGTCGCCATCCGCTGGATGAAAGAACGCTACGACATGGACGTATACGCCGTCGCCATCGACCTCGGCGAGGAGCGCGACTACGACGGCATCCGGCAGAAAGCCCTCGATATCGGCGCCACCGGCGCAGAGGTGATCGACGCCAAGGAGGAGTTCGCCCGCGACTTCATCTTCCCCGCCCTCAAGGCGAACGCATGCTATGAGGACCGCTATCCCCTCTCCACCTCCCTGGCCCGCCCCCTCATCGCCAAGCTCGTCGGCGAAGTCGCCCTCCGCCAGAAGGCCGACGCCGTCGCCCACGGCTCCACCGGCAAGGGCAACGACCAGGTCCGCTTCGAGGTCACCTGGGCCTGCCTCTTCCCCCAGCTCAAGCAGCTCGCCCCCATCCGCGAGTGGGCCATGAGCCGCGACGAGGAGATCGACTACGCCAAGCAGCACGGCATCCCGATCCCCGTCGATAAGAAATCCCCCTACAGCTACGACACCAACCTCTGGGGAAAGAGCGCCGAGGCCGGGCCCCTCGAAGACCCCTGGGTCGAGCCGCCCCCCGACGTCCACCAGTGGACCAAGGACCCCGGCGACGCCCCCGACGACCCCGCCTACGTCGAGATCGGATTCCAGCGCGGCCTCCCCGTTTCCCTCGACGGCGAAGCCCTCAGCCCGGCCACCCTCATCGCCCGCCTCAACGCCCTCGCCGGAGCCCACGGCGTCGGCCGCATCGACATGGTCGAGAACCGCCTCGTCGGCATCAAGTCCCGCGAAACCTACGAATGCCCCGCCGCCGTCGTCCTCCTCGACGCCCATCGCGATCTCGAAGGGCTCTGCCTCGAGCGCGAGCTCGCCCACTACAAGCGCCAGCTCGAGCTCAAGTACTCCGAGCTCGTCTACTACGGCCTCTGGTACAGCCCCCTGCGGCGCGCCCTCGACGCCTTCATGGACACCACCCAGGAGACCGTCACCGGCGCCGTCCGCATCAAGCTCCACAAAGGCACCTGCGTTCCCGTCGGCCGCAAGTCTCCCCATTCCCTCTATCGCTACGGCCTCGCCACCTACGACCAGGCCGACCGCTTCGACCATACCCAGGCCCAGGGCTTCATCCGCCTCTGGGGCCTCTCCGCTCAAATCGCCGAACAGGTCCGCAGAGAGGCGGAAAAGGAGTAAGCCCTATGCGTCTCTGGGGGGGACGTTTTACGAAGAAGCCCCAGGAATCGGCCCACCGATTCACCAGCTCGCTCGCCTTCGACCGGAGGCTCGCCGAGCACGACATCGCGGGCAGCATCGCCCACGCCCGCATGCTTGGTCGCTGCAAAATCATCGCGGCCGAGGAAGCCCGGGAGCTCGAAGCCGGCCTGGAGCGCGTTCGCGCCGGCCTCGCCTCCGGCGAGATGACCCTCGACCCGGCCTCCGAGGACGTCCACACCGAAATCGAGCGCCTCCTCGGCGAGCACATCGGCGCCCTCGCCGGCAAGCTCCATACCGCACGGAGCCGCAACGACCAGGTCGCCCTCGACCTCCGGCTCTTCCTCCGCGACGAGATCGACACCCTCCGCACCAAGCTCGCCGCCCTCCAAAGCGCCCTCGTCACCGCGGCCGAGGCCAACCTCGACGTCGTCCTCCCCGGCTACACCCACCTCCAGCGAGCCCAGCCCGTCCTCCTCGGCCACCACCTCATGGCCTACTTCGCCATGTTCCAGCGCGATCGCGATCGCCTCGCCGACGCCCGCACGCGCGCCAACATCTGCCCCCTCGGAGCCGCCGCCCTCGCCGGCACCAGCTTCCCCATCGACCCCGCCTTCGTCGCCGACCAGCTCGGCTTCGACGCCGTCTTCTCCAACAGCATGGACGCCGTCTCCGACCGCGACTTCGTCCTGGAGTTCCTCGCCGACGCCGCCATCACGATGGTTCACGTCTCCCAGCTCGGCGCCGAGTTCGTCCTCTGGTCCAGCTCCGAGTTCGGCTTCGTCCGCCTGGACGACGCCTGGTGCACCGGCTCCAGCATCATGCCCCAAAAGCGCAACCCCGACGTCGCCGAGCTCGCCCGCGGCAAGACCGGGCGCGTCGTCGGCGATCTCGTCGCGCTCCTCACCATCACCAAAGGCCTCACCCTCTCCTACAACCGCGACCTCCAGGAAGACAAGGAATCCCTCTTCGACGCCGTAGACACGCTTGGCGGCGCTCTCGACGTCCTCAAGGAGATGATCGCCACCGCCACCTTCAACGCTCAGAAGATGCAGCAAGCGCTCCAGCACGGCTTCCCCACCGCCACCGAAGTCGCCGACTACCTCGTCCGCAAAGGCCTCCCATTCCGCGAGGCCCACGGCCTCGTGGGACAGGTGATCACCTACTGCGAGAAGCAAGGGACGAGCTTCGAGGACCTCTCCATCGAGGAATGGCGTTCCTTCAGCCGCGACTTCGACAGCGGCATCACGCGGTGTATCTCCCCGACGGGCGCGGCCGAAGCCAAAGCCTCCCCCGGCGGCACCGCTCCCCACCGCGTCAAGGAGCAGATCGCGGCCGCCCGCAAGCTCCTCGACGAGTGAGCCCCTGCCTCCCCTCCCGAGCTACCCGCGGGGCACGCCCAGCTTCACCAGCAGCTCGCTCAGGTACTTCGCGGCCTGCGGGAAGACGACCTCCGGGCCCGCAAGCTCCGGATGCCATGCCTTCTCCCACTCCAGCGACAGGTATCCGCGGTAGCCGGCCGCGTGCAGCTCCGCCACCAGCTCCTCCAGCGGAACGTTTCCCTCTCCCAGGAGCGTGTAGCTTCCGTCGGCCCCGCTGTCCTTCACATGTGTGTGATAGGTGCGGCCGCCGATCGACTCCGCCGTCGCCTGAGGCGACTCCCCCTGCTTCACCGGATGGTGGAGATCCCACAGCGCCCCCGTCCCCTCATCCCCCGCAGCGTCCAGCAGATCCGCCACGTCGCTCCCGACCGAGAAGGCGTCGTGCGTCTCCAATATCACCCGCTTCCCCCGCTGTGCCGCCCTCTTCCCCAGCCGCGACAGCTTCTCCGCCGCCCGCTTCAAGCATTCATCCCCGCTCTCCCCGGCCGGCACATCCCCTCCGAACACCCGAATGTAGGGAGCCCCGAGCCCCATCGCCAGCTCGATCATCTGTTCCCCCTCGCTGATGGACGGGTCCGCATCGCTCAACACCACCGACGAGTCCAGACAGCAAATCTCGATACCCGCCCGCGCAAACCGCCGACGAAACTCATTCACTCCCCCCGGAAAACCGCCCAGTACCTTCGGAAGGTCCAGCGACCCCTTGTAGTGCCGCAGCTCCACTCCGTCATAGCCGTTCGACCGCGCCGCATCGATGATCTGATCGATATCCCATTCGTGACAACCCAGAGTGCTGAACGCCAGCTTCATCTCCATTCCTCCCACGGCCCAATAGGGCAGTCTTACGCGGCCCAGTAGGGCAGTCTTGCCTGTGTCTATTCTCTTCCCTTCCCCTCACTCCTCGCAGGATGGCCGCCCCGCGCGGGGCGTGATCGCCGGCCGCTGCTGTTCGGCAGGAGCCCCTAGGCCGCCGTGGCGGCCGGGGTGGCGGCCCGAAGGGCTTAGCCACTTGCCTCCTGCCACCTCCGTTCCCCGCGGTGTTCGTTGCTTCGGTAGCTTGCTGCCGAAGCCCCGGCCGTTGCCGTTCGCCGTACGGCTTGCCCACCGGCCCTCAACCATAGGTAGGGGCGCACAGCTGTGCGCCCGACCGTTACCGTTCTGTAGGGCGGGGACACCGATCCCCGCCGGCCGTTCGCCGTTATTGGTTCGTTGCTTCGGTAGCTTGCTGCCGAAGCGCTCCTGTCCGGCAGGAGCCCCTAGGCCGCCGTGGCGGCCGGGGTGGCGGCCCGAAGGGCTTAGCCACTTGCCTCCTGCCACCTCCCCCTTGTTTCGTTGCTTCGGTAACTTGCTGCCAAAGTGTTCCCGTTAGGCAGGAGCTT
>Ga0180438_10003039_pt1 | contig 26105 bp, 23 predicted proteins | sample SS_ome_12_FD_132455 | JGI IMG/M metagenome (GOLD analysis project Ga0180438, IMG submission 132455) | Hypersaline lake sediment archaeal communities from the Salton Sea, California, USA - SS_3_D_2 metaG | ecosystem: Environmental > Aquatic > Non-marine Saline and Alkaline > Hypersaline >... | reverse complement strand
GCGCTTCCAGATCTAAACGATGATTTTGCCAAGGACATAAGCGATGCAGAAAATCTACAGGAGCTGAAAAAGAAAGTGAAAGAGGAGCTTGAAAAGGAGGCCGAGCGCCTCGCGGAGGAAAAAACAAAAGCCGAGCTTTTGGAAAAAATCATTCAAAAAACTAATCTCGAGCTCCCTGAGTCTTTGATAGGTACAGAGGTCGATCGCCTTCTCTACGAAATCGTTTCTGCATATAGAATCGACTTGAAAAAGCTTCAGAAAAACGAGGCGCAGTTCGCAGAGTATCGGGAAAAACTAAAGCCCAGGGCAATGAGAAACTTGAAACAGGAGATGGTACTCAGTGAAATCGCCAGGAAGGAAAATATCAAGCTTGCGGAAGAGGAGCTTGATGAGGAGATACGTGCATATGCGCAGAGAAATAAAAAGAGTTTCGATGCGGTCAAAAACAACATGGCTGAGAACAAATCCATCGATAGCCTCCGATACCGTCTGAGACTGAATAAAGCTTTGGAATTTCTTTACAAAAATGCACGTCTTGAAAAGGTGAAAAAACTCAAATATGAACAAGACAGTGAAGGAGGGAACGCATAATGGCACTGGTGCCAATGGTAGTTGAACAATCCAGCCGGGGTGAAAGGGCGTACGATATATACAGCCGTCTCCTGAAAGATAGAATCGTATTCATCGACACGGACATCAACGACCTGACGTCGAACCTCATCATTGCACAGCTTCTCTTTCTCGAAGGAGAAGATCCGGATAGAGACATCTTCCTCTACATCAACTGTCCAGGGGGGCTCATAACTGCAGGACTTGCAATTTACGACACCATGCAGTACGTCAGGCCCGATGTGTCAACCATATGCATCGGTCAGGCAGCAAGCATGGCAGCGGTGCTCCTCGCTGCCGGCGCAAAGGGAAAGCGCTACGCACTCCCAAATGCACGGTTGATGATACATCAGCCGCTCGGTGGCGCTCAGGGCCAGGCAACCGATATCGAGATCGCAGCCAAGGAGATTGGCCGGTATCGAGAGCTCATAGAGGACATACTCGTCAAGCACACCGGTCAGAGTAGGGAACGGATTCATCGTGATGCGGACAGGGACTTCTACATGTCTGCGGCGGAAGCGCGGGGCTACGGATTAGTCGACGAGGTGCTGGAACGCCACAAGCCGGTAAAAGAATAACACATGCAACTGCCGGGTTGAAAATTTCTGATTTGCGTGATATAAGAAAGGGTGAGTGTTACTTTTTTCATCTGAGTTCAGTCTTCTCGTAATTCCGATGTACACAAGATCGGTCTTCCGGTCGATATAAATAATGATGTTTTATGAGAATATTTGTGCTATTTTTTGAAGTAGAAAGAGTAGTGGAAAAGGAATGAGCATGGGAAAATACCCGGACATGGATACAAAGATATGCTCTTTCTGTGGAAAGGACCAGAGCAGGGTCAGAAAGATGGTTGCTGGGCCTGGAGGCGTATTCATCTGTGACGAATGTGTCGAACTTTGCACCGATATCATGTTCGGCGATGAAAAGAGAGCGACGTACCTGAATCTGGAGGACCTTCCCAAGCCGAAAAACATCAAAGAGTTTCTCGATCAGTATGTCATCGGCCAGGAGATGGCGAAAAAGATCCTCTCGGTTGCTGTCTACAACCACTACCGGCGAATCGGACACCTGAGAACAAGAACCCAGGACGATGTAGACCTCGAGAAGAGCAACATCCTTCTCATCGGTCCTACAGGGAGCGGAAAGACCCTGCTCGCACAGACCCTCGCGAGAAAGCTTAATGTACCGTTCACCATCGCAGATGCCACAACACTGACTGAGGCAGGGTATGTAGGGGAAGATGTGGAAAACATACTTCTCAAGCTCATACAGAACTCTGGTGACGAAATCGAGAAGGCGGAGCTCGGAATCGTCTACATCGACGAAATAGACAAAATATCCAGGAAGAGTGAAAATCCATCAATCACCCGCGATGTGTCCGGAGAGGGTGTGCAGCAGGCGCTTTTAAAAATCATCGAGGGTGCAGTTGCCTCAGTACCGCCGCAGGGTGGAAGGAAGCATCCCCACCAGGAGATGCTCAAAATTGATACCACCAACATACTGTTCATCTGCGGGGGTGCGTTTGTGGGACTCGACCGGATCGTGGAGCAGCGGGTCTCAAGCAAGACGATTGGATTCGGTGCAGATATAAAAAAGAGAACAGAGAAGAAGTTTGATGAGATTATCACGCATGTGCATCCGGATGACCTCATCAAATTCGGCCTTATTCCCGAATTTGTCGGGCGGCTCCCGGTGATCGCTCCGCTTCACGACCTGGACAAGGATTCGTTGAAACGAATACTTCTCGAGCCAAAAAATGCAATCACGAAGCAGTACAAAAAGGCCTTCGATCTGGAGGGAGTTGAGCTCGAGTTCACCCCTGGAAGCATAGAAGAAATCGCAAATGAAGCACTTAAACGGCATACCGGAGCCAGAGGGTTGCGTTCGATTCTGGAAGGAACTATGCTCAATCTCATGTATGAAATCCCATCAAGAAGCGACGTGACAAAGATCATGATCACGAGTGATGTGATTAAGAAGAAAGTGAACCCTCTCACATTACAGGAACCGGAAAAAAAAGAAGAAAAGTCAGCCTGACACCTCGCCGTGTTCAGGGACTTAATCGGCCAGCCATCCTGATCCGTCGTGACAGGTGGCTGAATTGCGTGTGAAAAGCCGAAAAAATCTATAGAAAATCTATATGAAAGGGAAGGTCTCAAAATGAAAACAGGTGTGAAAGTACTCATCCTCATACTGGCGATCATCCTCATCATCGTCGCGCTCTTCGTGGGAGCTCGCATATGGCTCAACCTCACCTGGTTTGACAAGCTCGGTTTTGTTGAGGTGTACACGAAGATTCTCTTGACGAAAGTGGGTCTCTGGTGGGGCTTTTTTGTGCTGTTTCTGCTCTTTGCCGGCATCAACTTCCTGGTTGCCTACAGGAAGGGCGGCATCGCAAGCATCAAGATCCAGCAGGCAGGGGTCCCGGTGGAGATCAGCAAGAAAGTGGGTATCATCATCGCAATAATCGGTCTTTTCATCCTTGCCCTGATCATGGCAGGGAACGGGACCAGAAGGTGGGAGGTCATTCTCAAATTCCTGAACAGGGCAGACTTTGGGTATGCTGATCCACTCTTCAACAGGGATTTCTCCTTCTATGTATTCACCCTCCCGGTCTTCCTGTTTCTGAAATCCTGGGGCCTTGGAACTCTCATTCTCACCCTTATCGCGGTGGGGTTCCTCTACCTCGTTTCCGGCAAGATTTCTTTTCAGCAGAACAACATCAGCATCACAGATCAGGCAAAAAAGCATCTTATCTTCCTCATCTTTCTCATCGCAGTCATCATCGCGTGGAACTACTGGCTCAAGATCTACCAGCTGCTGTTTTCCAGACGGGGCCTCATATTCGGTGCGGGGTTCACTGATATCAAGGTTTCCTGGCCTGCCTTCTACATCATGATCGCTGTTTCTCTGTTCACCGGGGTGCTTACCCTGATCGGAATGAAAAAGGCGATGTTCAAGCACGCGCTCATCGGATTCGGGGTCTTGATCGGAGCCGCCATAGTGGTCACAGGAATCATCCCTGCAGTGGTGCAGCAGATTTCTGTGCGGCCAAACGAGCTGGTGCGTGAGCTCCCCTACATTAAAAACAATATTGATTATACCCGCAGGGGCTACAACCTGGACATCATAGAACGGGAATCCTTTCCCGTAGCAGACTCCCTCACCGCAGCCGACTTCACCCCGGAACAAGGCATCGCAAAAAACATCCGTCTGTGGGACCACAGACCGCTCAAGGCCACCTTCTCCCAGATCCAGGAGTTCAGGCTCTACTACGACTTCTATGATGTGGATGTGGACAGGTATCACTTTGGAAACGATTACCGCCAGGTGATGCTCTCGGCACGGGAGATAAACTACGACAAGATATCCCCCGAGGCGCGGACCTGGGTGAACGAGAAGCTTCAGTTCACCCACGGGTACGGTCTGGTAATGGCGCCCGTGTCCGACATAGGAGGGGAGGGGCTCCCCGTGCTGATCGTGAAAGACATTCCTCCACAGACTTCGGTTCCCCTGAAGATCGACCGTCCTGAAATCTACTACGGTGAGCGAACCATTCCATACGTCATCGTCAATACGAAGCTCCCGGAGTTCGACTATCCAAAAGGAGATACGAACGTCACCACGAACTATGCGGGTACAGGGGGCATTCCCATTAAGAACTCGCTCCGAAAGTTCCTTCTTGCCGTACGGATGAGGGACCTGGAGATCATCTTCACGAAATATCTCAACCCGGACAGCAGGTTCATGGTATACAGGAGCATCCAGGAGCGGGTCCCAAAGATTGCACCCTTTTTGCGTTACGACTCCGATCCTTATCTCGTCGTACAGGGGGGGAAGCTCTACTGGATGATGGACGCCTATACCACCACGGACCGCTACCCATATTCGAACCCGAACAGGGACGGGTTCAACTACATCAGAAACGCGGTAAAGATCACGGTCGACGCGTACAATGGGGATGTGGTGTTCTATGTAATAGACAAGGAAGACCCGATCATAAAGACCTATGGCAACATCTTCCCGAACCTCTTCAGAGACATCAACGAGATGCCTGAAGGACTCTACGCGCACATACGATACCCCCTGTATATCTTCAACATCCAGGCAAAGCAATACACAACCTACCAAATGGAGGATCCACAGGTGTTCTACAACAAAGAGGACATGTGGACCATTCCCAGGGAGATATACGGCGAAACCGAAACAGATATGATCCCCTATTATACCATCATCACGTTTGCGCATAACAATGAAGAGGAGTTCGTGCTCATTCTCCCCTTCACGCCGGTCAACAAGAACAACATGGTCGCCTGGATTGCAGCAATGTGCGATCCGGAGAACTACGGGAGGATCATCGAGTACAAGTTCCCCAAGGAAAAGCTGATCTACGGACCGCTGCAGATCGAGTCGCGAATCGACCAGAATTCGGAGATATCACAGCTCTTCACCCTGTGGGGTCAGAGAGGCTCAAAGATAATCAGAGGGAACCTGCTTGTCATTCCCATCAGGGACTCCCTCATCTACGTGGAGCCCATTTACCTCAGGGCGGAACAGAGCGAGCTGCCAGAACTGAGGCTCGTCACTATCGGGTACGAGGACAGGATATCATATGGGATTACCCTCGAGGATGCACTGTACAAGGCCTTTGGTGTTCCAGAATTGGCACGCCCTGCCGCGGTTCCAGAAGAGGAGGCTGAGGCGATGCCATCCGCCATTTTGGGCATCCGTGAGCTGATACAAAAGGCAGGCGCCTACTTCAACGAGGCGCAGAGCCTCCTCAGAGAAGGAGACTTCGCAGGATACGGGGAATCCATCGATGAGCTCGGCAGGGTGCTAACCGAGCTTGAAGAAAAAACGGAGTAAAGAACGGAGCAACCCTCCTTCTGAATGAAATGATGCGGGGCTTTCGCTCTCGGGGCTTTCGACCTGAGGGCGAAAGCCCTTTGCAATTGCGCGAGGACTGGGCCCTGCTTTTTTTCTGGGATCAAAAATAAGAGAGGAAATACACATGCAGCAGCGAGAGCGTGTAGCCTATTTTCTCATGCTCGTGACCACGCTGTTCTGGGCACTCGGGCACCCACTTGGAAGGATACTGCTCAGATCGGTCCACCCCTTCCAGCTCGGTGCGGTAAACCTGGTCATCGGGTTTTTGAGCGTCTTCCTTTATCTGCTCCTTACAGGACAGTTGAAGAAACTGACCAGCATCAGCTTTCGCGATACTCTTTTTTCACTCCTACTCGGCGTGTCCGGTTTCTTTCTCTACCAGATACTCACCTTCAGCGCGCTGTCCCGCATCCCTGCATCCATGAATGCCATTCTCGTTTCCACCAACGTGATCTTCATCGCCATCTTCTCCGCGGTCTTTCTGAAAGAGCGGGTCTCGGGGGTGAAGGTCATCGGGATCCTGTCCGCTCTCCTCGGCGTCGTCCTCATTACCTTCAACAGAGGGTTCACCTTCGCATCCCGGGTAAGCCTTATGGGATGTTCATTTTCAATCCTTGCCGCAATATCTTTTGCGCTCTACTCCGTGTTCGGAAAGAAGGTGCTCGAGAGAAACGATCCCATGGGCGTTCAAACCCTCGCGCTTTTGTCCGGAGCCGTTCTCCTCACCATTCTGAGCTTGCTCGGCACCGGATTCGGAGAGCTCATTTCTGCACAAAGGGCGACCTGGGGCCTCATGGTATTGCTCAGCGTCACCATGATCGGAATCGCCTATCCGCTGTGGTTTTTCTGCCTGAAGCGGATGCAGGCATCTCACGTGTCCGTGTACATCTACATGACACCAGTGTTTGCGGTCATACTCTCCCTCATCATCCTGGGAGAGCGATTCACCTGGGTCTTCTGGATCGGAGGAGCCTTCGTGATGGGAGGTATCGTCATCTCCACCATTTTCAAACGCTGAGCTCAAAAAACCCACCATCGATGTGTCTGATAATTAACTTCGATCCTCTTTTGCATGTAACTCCAGTGTTTCACGACCCTTAGGTTTGATGACCCTTTGGTCTGGCGCACCTTACGTCTGATAAGAGCTGCTTTTATCTGTAGACTGTTTCCGTATGATTTCTTCTTTCAGTCTCTCCCTTTCTTCCGGTGTTCTGTTCACTATTTCCCAGGCAGCCTCTGCAGCCCACCCTGCAGCTGTGGCGATGACACACTCGTAGGGGTTTCTGCATCCCTTTTCCTTTGCAGCCTGGAAGAGCTGTTTGCTTCGCTCTGCCCTTCTCGAATCGTAGGCTCTCCCGAAATTTTTTATCTGAATCTCCCTGCAGGTAATGGCTCCCCAGCGCTCAATAAACTTATCACAGATATACTGCTTTACGTCATAGAAGGCGAGCCACCTGTTTGAATTGTCCTTCGCATTCTCATCGATGGTGATATTCGTTGCAAGGCTTACAACGAAGCTCGCTCCGTTCACTGCTCCACAGGTTCCGATACCGCTGTTCCCGACTCCCCCGGTCAACCCCATGAGTCCTGTAAAGAATTTGTCCTTTATATCCTCTGAGAGTAGTGAGATTCCCTCGGACTCGAGTGCATCGACAGCTGCAAGGAAACTGCAGTGGCTGCACCCGATGATGGTTCCCTGATACCTGGTCCCCAACTCCCTTGCCTTGATGATCGCCCTTTTTTTCGGCGGGAGCTCGAGTCCCCAGTCCGCACTCAGTTTTTTCGGCGTTTCCAGTTTTTTTTCTTCCATGACTTTCTCCTCCCAGCTCTCATACGAGACTGTGTTCCCTTATTACGTCATCGAGGGTAATAGGATCGGCGAGCAGATTCACGATATCCTCCACTGCCCAGGCAACGGCCCGGGCTATTGTGCAGGGGTACCCTGCAGTATCAAGGATACATCCGCGTTCTTTCTCCTCCTGGCCGAACTCCGCTTTCGCAATCGGGTCCCAGGAATCCCAGTGCTTCCCGAACCTGGCCCAGGTCACTGACCTGCATGACAACCCGTTGTAGGCCTTCAAAAATCTCTCCGCAGTGTACCTGTAAACCGCGTCATAGGATATCCACCTGTGATTTATGTTTGATTCCTGTTGCTTTTGATCGACCCCCTGGCACCTGTTGGCAGCGAGACTCACACAAAATCCGGTTCCCACGAGCGCTCCACAGCTACCGACTCCCAAATTTCCTGTTCCACCTGCAAGCCCCACAAAGGCCGGAAACATCATTTTTTCGTCCTCTTTCTGAAGCAGCTCGATTTCAACAGTGCGAAGGGTGTCTACCGTCGCAAGAAACGTCGACTGTGCACACCCCCAGTAGGTGGTCACATATCTTCCGCCGATTTCGTACCCGCGGTTGATCAAATCCTCCCGCTTCTCCTTGTCTGCCGCGATCTCACGGGCAATTTGCATGTTTTTTTTCCATCTCTTCTTCTCTGCATCTTTCATGTGAAACCTCCGTGCTCCTCGATTTTCTCTCTCTATTGTTGGTTACCCTGAATCGGACTTTTTTTCGAAAGCTCGTAGGCCACGTCAATGATCATGTCTTCCTGGCCGCCAACCACCTTCCTCTTCCCGAGCTCAATGAGGACATCGCGGGGGTCAACCTTGAACTGATCAGCCGCCTTAAAGGTGTGCAGAAGAAAGCTCGAATACACTCCCGCGTATCCCAAGATGAGGGAGGGCTTGTCAATGACCTGAGGCCGCAACATTCGAGGGAATACGATATCCGCTGCCGCATCCATGATCGAATACAGGTCGACACCGGTTTCATATCCCGCCTTGTCAAGCACCGCAGCAAGCACTTCTGTCGGGGCATTGCCTGCCCCTGCCCCGAGCCCTCCGAGCGTTCCATCCACCACAGTCGCTCCTTCCTGAACTGCTGCAAGTGTGTTTCCGATCGCAAGACCGAGATTGTTGTGTCCGTGAAAACCCACTCCTATGCGGAGATTCTCCCTGAGCACTCCTACCCGTGACCGTACATCGTCGGGAAGCATTGCACCCGCAGAATCCACCACATAGACAACGTCAGCGCCATAACCTTCCATGAGCTTTGCCTGTTCCAGCAGTTTCTGAGGTCCTTCCATGTGGGCGAGCATGAGAAATGTCATCACTTCCAACCCCATGTCCTTGGCCATTTTTATGTGCTGTTCGGATATGTCCGCCTCTGTCACATGTGTCGCAATCCTCGCGATCTTTGCACCAAAGCCTATGGCCATCCCGAGGTCCTCTCTGGTCCCGATGCCGGGAAGGAGCAGAACCGTTATCCTGCTTTTTTTCACCACCTTCGCCGCAGCCCCGAGGCGCTCCTCATCAGAAAATTTCGCCCACCCGTATTGCACAGAAGAGCCGGCAAGCCCGTCCCCATGGGATACTTCTATGCCGTACACACCGGCCCTGTCACACGCGGAAGAGATTTTCGTAATATCTTCGAGGGTAAACTCGTGCTTCACCGCATGACTTCCGTCTCTCAATGTAGTGTCAACAATACGTACCTTATTTTTCATCTGCTTCCACTCTCTCCGTGAGCATTTTTTTTGCGACTCTTTCACCGATCGCAACCGCTGCGGATGTTTCTATATCCAGGTTCCCGGAATAGTGTGGGAGGAAATCACCCGCGCCTTCCACCTCGATCATGATGGTGACCTTTTTCTCATCAAAGAGCGGCCCAACCCGTATTCTGTACCCGGGTACGTACTCCTGCACTTTTTTCACCATATTGTGGACCGCATCTGTTATCATACGTTCTTCCACATGCCTGACAATGGTATATATTGTGTTTCTCATTATTATGGGAGGCTCTGCGGGGTTCAGTATTATGATGGCTTTCCCTCTTTCAGCACTTCCGATGAGCTCCAAACCCCGGGCCGTTGTCTGCGTAAACTCATCGATATTCTGCCTGGTCCCTGGTCCGGCGCTTTTGCTCGCGATGGTCGCTACGATCTCAGCGTACACGACACTGGCAACCGAAGAGACAGCCGCCACAATAGGGATGGTCGCCTGCCCTCCGCAGGTGATGAGGTTTATATTCTTTTTATCCAGATGTTCATCCAGATTCACCACCGGACACACATACGGGCCGATTGCCGCAGGAGTGAGGTCGATTGCCACTACTCCTTCCTCTTTCAGAACAGGCGCATTCTCGAGGTGCCCTGAAGCTGATGTCGCATCAAAAGCGATCTCTATTCCCCTTTCCCTGAGTGCGTTCACGCCCGCGCTCGAAGCCTCGACACCAAGACTTTCCGCCCTCTTCAATCCCTCCGAAGAGGGGTCTATGCCGATCATGAGCTTCACCTTCATGTGTTTGGATCGCTTCTGAATCTTGTACAGCAAATCCGTCCCAATGTTTCCCGGTCCTATGATCGCGACCGGAACCCTGTCTTCATTCATCGCGTCGTCCTTCGCCTTCAATGAACTGATGTTCCTGATTCAATCAAATGATACCTGATTGGTGAAAATTCATTTCTCTTTTCAAACAACCCTCAGAAAAACCGAGCCGAGCCGATCGAATACCGCTTCCACGACATCTCCCCTGTCCAAACTGACTGCGGAAACCAGAGAACCGGAAAGGATGATCTCTCCTCTGCGAATGCCAATCCCGAATTCAGCAAGCCTGTTGGCGAGCCACGCCACTGAATTCACCGGGCTGCCCATCACCGCAGCAGCAGCACCTGTGCTCACCACCTCGCCATTTTTACAGAATACCATGCCTGTTGAAAACATATCAACTTCCTTCAGAGGCAACGCTTTCGTTCCAATCGCGATATATGCGCTGGATGCATTATCAGCAATGGTGTCCTGAATTTTGATCTTCCAATCTTTAACCCTGCTGTCTATGATTTCGATGGCAGGGACAATGTAATCTGTTGCCCTGATGACATCGAGGGGTGTGACCCCAGGGCCTTGGATATCTTCCCTCATTACGAAGGCGATCTCCCCTTCTGCCTTTGGCTGTAATACTTCTGTGGAGAGCAGCTCGTTCTTTGCCAGAAGCATCGTGTGAAAAATGTGCCCGTAATCCGGTTCATACACGCCAAACATTTCCTGCATTGCAGAGCTCGTCAATCCGATCTTTTTCCCGATGATCCTTTCACCACCCTCTACCCTCCGATTCACATTCTGCATCTGTATCTTGTACGCCATCTCGATGGTGAGATCTGGGTACCGTGGTGTAAGTGGATCAATCGGCTTTTTTATGCGTTGTGAATCGAAAAGCTGATCCGCAAGATCCTTTAAATCCCTGTCTGAAATCATGTGCTTTGGTCTCCTCCACTATTTCATCTGAGTAAAATCCCTGAAGATGGCCCCCTTGTGTGCAGATTCAGCCATTTTTGAGTACCGCGCAAGATATCCCTTTTTTACCTTTTGTTCAGGCGGTTTCCAACTTTTCAACCTTTTTTGAATCTCATCGTCATTGAGCTCAACAGTGAGCCGTTTGTTCTCGATGTCGATCTCTACGATATCCCCGTCCCGGAGGACTGCGATTGGTCCTCCTTCTGCAGCTTCGGGTGAGATATGGCCGACTGCCGGACCTCTCGAAGCACCTGACCACCTTCCATCCGTAATCAGTGCCACATCCCTGTCAAGCCCCATTCCCACGATCGCAGAAATCGCGATATGCATCTCCCGCATTCCTGGACCGCCCTTTGGCCCCTCGTACCGAATGACCACCACATCGCCTTTTTTGATTTGTTTACTGAATATTGCGTGCTCTGCAGATTCCTCGTCTTCGAACACACGAGCCGGTCCCCTGTGAAGCCACATCGATCTATCGACAGCCGTCCTTTTCACCACTGCCTTTTCAGGCGCAAGATTTCCATCCAGTATAGCGATCCCTCCTTTTTCGTGGTAAGGATCATCAACTGATCGTATCACATCTTTTCGCTGAATATCGGCATCGTTGAGATGCTCACCGATCCGCTTTCCAGATACCGTCAACCTGTCCTCATGAATGAGACCGACTTTTGAAAGCTCCTTCATCACTGCGTACACTCCCCCCGCCTCATAGAGGTCCTGCAGATGATGGGGACCGGCAGGGCTCATGTTGCACAGATGAGGAGTTTTTTCACTTATATTGTCGAAGAGCTCCAGGTCTATGTCTATGCCTGCCTCTGCTGCGATTGCGGGGATGTGGAGCACGGTATTGGTCGAACCTCCGAGCGCGAGATCCACGGTAATCGCATTGACGATCGAATCCTTCGTAACGATGTTCAGCGGCCTGATATCCTCCTCCAGGAGCGCCATTATCCTCATGCCGGCTCTTTTCGCAAGTCTGTACCTTTCCGCGTACACGGCGGGAATCGTGCCACTGCCCGGCAACGACATGCCCATCGCCTCAGTGGCGCAGTTCATCGTGTTGGCGGTAAACATCCCGGCGCAGGAGCCCACCGTCGGACAACCCTTCTCTTCGAAACCGCGCAGCATCTCTTCTGATATCATGCCTGCGGCGTACTTTCCCTGTGCCTCACCCACGGAACTGATGTCGATATATTTGCCCTCATGCTGAATGGAGAGCATTGGACCCCCGCTGATGAATATCGACGGAATGTTCAGCCGCAGAGCTGCCATGAGCATGCCAGGAATGATCTTATCACAGTTGGTAATAAACACCAGCGCATCCATTCGATGGGCGTTGGTCATGATCTCGACCGTATCTGCAATGTGCTCTCTGCTGGGAAGCGGGTATTTCATACCTTCATGAGCCATGGCTATTCCATCACATATACCGATTGTGGAGAATTCCAACGGAAGCCCACCAGCCATGCGGATACCTGATTTTACCGCATCAGCAATGCTGTGGAGATGAAAATGCCCTGGAAGAATATCATTTTGAGAATTGACCACTCCGATCCACGGTCTTTGTATCTCCTCATCGAGGTATCCCATTGCTTTTATGAGGGAGCGATGCCAGCTCCTCGACGGACCTTTTTTCACTTCATCGCTTCTCAAATGCATAGAAAAACTCCCTTCCATCTCCCTTTACGAGAATTGCAGATTTTCAAATTCGGAAATACGTCTCTCTTCAGGCCGGAGTGAGCTTCCACCTACAGGTCAGCAACGAGGATATTGAAATAGAAATGCAACTGCGCCGCTACTGACCGGCCATGATTCCACCGTCTACCCCATATGCAGAGCCGGTGACGAAAGATGCTTCATCGGATGCGAGAAAAAGTACCACGGGTGCCACCTCGGATGGGAGCCCGAGCCTCTTCATTGGCTCACCTGCGATGAACTTCTGTATCACCGCTTCTGGGTTCGAGGTGGATGCAGCGTAACCTCTCGGCATATCCGTATCTATGGTGCCGGGGCACACCACGTTGACCCGTATGTTCATTTCCGCAAGCTCGAGTGCCAGTGCCCTGCAGATGTTTGCAATTGCAGCCTTGGTCGCGCAGTAGAGAGTCATGTTGGGATGTCCGATGATACCCGACATGGACGACATCGCCACAATTGTCCCATAGCCCTGTTTTATCATCTGCCCCACCGCTTTTCTCATCTGAAAGTAGCTTCCTTTCACGTTTGTGTCCACGAGTCGGTGGATCTCTTCGTCGGTCGTTTCTGTGATGGGCTTCACCAAAACCATTGAAGCGTTCGGCACCATCACGTCGAGTTTTCCATATTTTGTTACCACAGTATCGATGAGCGTGTCGACCTGTTCCCTTTTGCTCACGTCCGTGAGAATATACTCAGCTTTTCCACCCTTCTTGAGGATTTCATCCACCGTTTCCTCTAACGGTTCTTTTCTTCTCCCTGCGATCACAACCTGCGCTCCTTCTGTTGCGAATGCAAGCGCACAGGCCTTGCCAATTCCGGTTCCCCCACCGGTAATGATAACGACCTTATCGGTAAACCTTTCTGCACGCATATCTTTTCCCCGATGTATTCGATTCTCTGCCCATGGAGGCGCCGGGAATGGAGCCTCCATGGTCTGTTCCCTCCATCAGAATCCGTAATCACGCACCTGCCCGGTGATATTCGACCAGAGTGTCGGATCATCGACATTCGCGTCATCGATTATTCTATAGTTTGTCTTTATCCAGATGTGACCGAACTGGTCCATGGTATCAAGGACCTCTGCCGGTGCCCAGGCATCAGCTGGAACCGTAATATCAAGACCCTTCTGAGGAACCTTGGATTTGATATCGACGTCCGCTGGCCGGATGGTTGTACCTGGTTTCGGGAGCACCCCGGTGTTGCCACCATTATCGAGAATCTTGAGCAGATAAAAGGCGGCGAGGGCGTTGTAGCTCAATACAGGCTGGTCGATGACAAAGTCTACGATACCCTCTTTCACCGCTGGATTAATGACATCCGGGCAGGAATCCATCCCGACACAGATTATGTGTCTGGGATCATCCTTTGGGAAGGCCATCTCCTCTCTTTTCAGCGCGTTGATCATTCCCATGAACTCGAGCATCCCGACAGAGAAAAGCACATCCACCTGAGGCAACGTTCGGAGGAGCGTGCCTGTTTCGGTGACCGCTTTCCCGGCATCCATGTCGCTGACAAATTCGTGAATTACGATTTTCGGAAATTGCTGGAATGCCTTCCGTGCACCAGCCGCTCTCTCGAGGTGCTCTGAGTTCCGCACATCACCGAGCCCCAGAATTACCACTCCTTTCGCCTCCCCTTTCTTCGCTTCGAGCATCTTCACCGCTTCCATTGCGCCGTCGTAGCAGCCGGTGGGGGAGTCAAACCGCACGCAGAAATCCGCCTCCGGGCAATAACCGGCCTCATTGTTTGAAAGGACGACGACCTTACCAGCTGCCTTGAGGGCCCGAATACCGGGAAGCACTTCCTCGCCTCCGAGTGGTGCAATAATGACACCCTCCAGTTTAGGATCTTCGGCCCAGGTGTTCAGGATCGTGTTCATCTGCTTGGTGTCCCATGCGGCATTCGCAGTTCGAACCTTGTGACCTTTCTGCTGGAGGTACCAGTATCCGCCTGCAGTAAAAGGACTGAACCACATGCAGGGGATGTGAAACGGCATGATGGCAATATCATGCACCTCCATGGCCCCGGCTGTCTCCTCGGTGCTCTTTTTTTCTGCTCCTGCAAACAGGATGCAGGATGTAGAAAAAAGAAACGCAATGAGCACTAACAGTGTGAGCAGTGTTTTTCTTTTCATAAAAACCCTCCTTCATCATAAGATTTTTTATAATTACTGCGCACTCTTTGCAAGTACATACCCTTTGAGTTTCGTCTGATAAGTATTGAGCAGGATCGCTGCGATAAGGACGATTCCATTCATCGTTTCCCGCCATGTCGCAGGGGTCTTCAGAATCGTCAGCCCTATTTGCATGATTCCAAGGAGGAGAATTCCGCCGAAAATACCACTCACCTTCCCCCTACCCCCGTCAAGAGCAACTCCTCCAATAATTGCCCCCGCAAAGGTGAGGAAGAGGTCAGGCCTCGCAAGATCCATGGTCACACAGTTCATATACCCCGCATAGAGAAGACCTCCGACGGCAGAGAGAAGACCGCTCAGCACAAAAACCCATATCAGTGTTCTCTCAACACTGATGCCACACGCTCTTGCAGCCTCCCGGTTGCTCCCCACCGCGTAAATTTTTCGACCCATCGATGTCTTTGCCAACAGAATATGAACGAGTATACTTATCACGATGAGGATAACCACGGCTACAGGAAGTATCGTGTTTCCGAATTTTCCGCCACCGGGGATTACGAGCTGAGAGGGAATCTTGAAGAGGGTTCTTTTCCCGATGATGAGCATGAATCCGTAAAAAAACGTGTAGGTTCCCAGTGTCTGGAGGAAAGGATTGATCTTTAAAACCGAGATAAAAAATCCATTGTACAACCCAACTCCGGCTCCGATCACAAACATGATCAGCAGCAGTACATACCATGGAGTACCGGGGGCTCCGAATTCGTGTATCACGGCAACCACAGTCATCGATATGCCGGCGATTGCACCAACGGACAGATCGAAATTACCGCTTATGAGCACAATTGCCTGTGCAAAAACGAGCAAACCCAGCATTGATACGGAGTAGATCATCGATATGAGGTTTTTCGGCGTTAAAAGACCGGGCTCAATAGAGACAAATATGATGACGAGTACGAGATTGATGAACCATATCATGTTGTCCAGTAAAAAAAGTTCAAACTTCTTCGCTACCATGGAATAACCCTCTTTGTTCGATAGGCTGAACTCTCACACAGCACCATCCGCATAATGGAGCAACCGCTCCTTGGAAAATTCACTCCTTTTTAGAATGCGCACCAGGCTTCCTTCATACATGACGAGTATTCTGTCTGAGATCGTAATGATTTCCTCGAGATCGGAGGAGGTAAATAGTATTGCGCATCCCTGCTGGGTCAGATCCTCCATAATTCTATAGATTTCATTTTTTGCCCCTATGTCTATCCCCTTCGTTCCTTCATCGATGAGATAGATCTTTGAACCAGAGGCCAGGCTCCTGCCAAGCATTACCTTCTGCTTGTTCCCCCCACTCAGGTATTCGATTTCAGAAGCAGGAGAATGGGTTTGTATTTCAAACCTTTCTGCTACTTCCTGAAAAAGCCGTTTTTCCACCTGTGTGTGTAAAAAAATTCCTGACCTCCCGCGGGTCTTCTTCGTTGATGTCGAAACGGTCATGAGAAGATTCTCATTTGTCGGCCTTCCGAAAAACAGCCCCTCTCCCCGATCCTCAGGAACAAACCCGATTCCTTTTTGAATAAGATCTGAAGGAGACAGGTTTTTGACCCCTTCACCCCTTAAAAATATCTTCCCCTGCTCCACAGGGAGGAGCCCGTACACGGTCTTGAGAAGCTCCGTCCTTCCGGACCCGCGCAGTCCATACACACCCAGTATTTCCCCTCTGTGCAGCCGGAAGCTTATGTGATTCAGCTTCTGGTTCGAAAGATCCACAAGCTCCAGCACCACGTCTTTTTGCTCCTTCTCCTCTTTATGGTGCGGTGCCTGCATCTCATGACCGACTATGGCCTTCTTGAGATCTCCGGGAGACAGGTTTTCAATCTTTTCATTCAGCACCACTTCCCCGTCTCTGAAAACCGTTGCGCGGTCGCAGATTTGGAATATCTCATCTATTTCATGGGAGACGTAGATGAAGGACTGACCCTGCGCTCTTTGCTGCCGTATAATGGTGTAGATCTTCTCAGTTTCATCCAGGGAAAGAGCAGTTGTGACCTCATCAAGAGCGATAATGCTTGAACCAGTGGAAAAAATTTCCCTGATGACAAGCAGCATCTGCTTTTCTGCGACCTTCAGGTATCGCACTTCCATCTTTGGATCTATATCCAATCCGAGAATGGCGAGTTTCTTTTCAGCATTTTGATAGATATCTTTCCAGTGAATAGCCTTCAAACCCCTGTGCAGCTGTTTTTCTCGCAGGGCTATATTCTCGGCAATGCTCAAATCCTCCATGAGAGACGGTTCCTGAGAAATGAAGCGGAATCCCAGAGCCTCGGAATCCTCGACGCTGTGAACCTCTTCCTTTTTTCCGAAAAAATATGTCTCACCCTCCGTCTTTCGCGTAAGACCGGCGAGTATCTGTATGAGGGTGCTCTTTCCTGCTCCATTTTTCCCCAGCAGACCGTGCACTTCACCGCGCTGGAGTCCGAAGTTCACGCCCTTCAGTGCAACGGTGCCAGGATAGCGTTTTACAATGTTTCTCGCTTCCAGTACCGTCTCATCGTGTATTTTCACCCCACATCTCCTCCCGTCTATTCACCGCACGCGATACTCACCTATTGCCCCTCATCAATGGCAATGACCCGGGCAAGGCAGCCCCCGGCATCCTTCAGCAGGAGCGGCAAACAAACGAAGACCCATCGTTTTTTTCCCAAAGGTGCGATTTCCTCAAGATATGCTTCCTCAACGATCGGTATACCCGCGCCAAGGATGATTCTGTGAACCACAGGAGTTTCAAATCCGTACATTTCTATCCCAAGGCCATCGGTTCCGATTATCTTGGTTCCATGATCCACGATCCACTGTGCACCGCTTTCGTCCACAGAAGGCCAGTTTTTTAAGTAGGCCTCGTTGAATCCCCTGAGCCTGCCGCGACCGGTGTACAGCATGAGTATGTCACCCTTTTTCATGTGAGAGGCCGCTTTTTCGAGGTCCATTGCGGTCACCGGCGATTTGTCGCCCTTATGGCTGACATCCGCCACAATGCCTTCGCCTACCCATGTCTCCACCGGAACCTTGTCGAGTGGTGCTCCGTCGTGGAAAAAATGGTAGGGAGCATCGATATGAGTTCCTGTATGCGTGTTGATGGAGATTTTTTCCACATTACAGATATCATGAGGTATGAAGAGCATTCTCTCGACTGTTGGCGGCGGAAAATCGGGCCATCCCGGACAGTTGTGGAACAACGGCTGGGTGAGATCATAGACTTTCTTAATCTTCATTTTACACTCCTTTTCCATCCTCTCGTTTAGTTGTATCATACCCAAGATTTTTTGATATCTTTTGCGCAGTGTCCATTACTTTTGAAACGAGAAATTCTCTCTTGTCAGGGGTGAATCGGAAACGAGGAAGGGAAACACTGATCGCCGCGATCACGTTTCCGCTGTAGTTATTAATCGGAGCAGCCACGCAGCACAGTCCTTCCTCGATCTCTTCGTTGTCGAAGGCCAATCCCCTCGAACGTATCTTTTCGAGCTCTTCTTTGAGAATTTTTTCTTCGGTAATGGTATTCTTCGTGAAACAGGCCAATCCGATGCTTTTGATGATTTTTCCAAGTGTTTTTTCGTCTGTGTAGGCCAAAAGCACCTTTCCCAGCCCGGTGCAGTGCGCTGGCAGCCGTTGTCCGACCTTGGATATTATGCCGACAGCCTGGGGAGCTTCTTTCTTGTCGAGATAGAGCACCTGCCCTTCATCTAAAATTGCAAGATGCACGGTCTCACCGCACTGCCTGAGCATATCTGTCAAAAAGGGGGAGGCAATTTTGATGAGATCAATTGTCTTCAATTTGTTCATTGCGAGCTCGAGGACTTTAAAACCAAGGAGGTATTTTCTCGTTCCCAGTTCCTGCTCTACACACCCCCAGTACTTCAGCGTATCGAGGAGGCGGTGAATCTTACTCTTTCCGATTCCCAATTTTTTACTCAATTCGGCAACGCCCATCGGCGCCTGATTCACACTGAGCACATCCATGATCGCAAATGCATCTCCGAGGGTCTTCAGATAATATTTTGGCTTGTCTTCCATATTTTGTTTCACTATGTAGAATACTATTCTAAATAACAGCATATTTTTACCACATATCATCCCATTTGTCAAGGGAATTTGATTTTTTTCCTGCGCTACATCCTCTCTTTGGTTTTTCTTGCATATTTTTTATTTTAATGCTACTTTCCACATAAAAAATCGTAGGGATTGACCATGCCAGCACACGGTTTTCGAGAAACCTGGACGGCGCTCGTGACACCCTTTGATGAGGGCGGAAATGTCGATTACGAAGGACTGCAGAAGAACATAGCGTTTCAGATAGAACAGGGGATAACGGGCGTGCTTCCTGTGGGCACTACAGGGGAATCACCGACTCTTTCCCAGACAGAGCACATGCAGGTGGTGCAAAAGACAAAGGAGTTTGCCGGAATCGGATGTGGCGTGCTCGCCGGTGCAGGCTCCAACAACACGCGTGAGGCCCTCCATTACTGTGAAACTGCCCTCAAAGCAGGGATCGAACGAGTGCTCCTGGTGGACTGCTACTACAACGGACCATCGAGCATCGAGCTGAGGGACCATTACTACAGAGCCATTCTCGATGAGCTGTCCGATTTAAAAATCGTCATCTACGTGATACCAGGAAGAACCGGAACCGCGATCTCTCCCGTGGACATCGCAGTGCTCTCTGAACAGTACGACAGGGTCATTGCCATCAAAGAGGCCACGGGTGACCTCATCCGAATGGCGGAAGAGCGAAGCCTCATGCCGGACATGAGCATCATGTCAGGGGATGACGACAAGACATTTGAAATGATGAGCAGTGAAAAAATTGCAGCTCATGGGGTGATCTCAGTCACCAGCAATATCGCTCCGAAGGCGGTCTCTGAAATGGTTTGGGCCCTTCTTTCAGGAGACAGGAAAAAGGGGGAGGAGCTCTCACGTATGCTGAAACCGCTCTTCTCCATCGTCACGGTGAAGGCCAAATCCGAGAGAACCCTAAGGAACGGAAAAAAAATCGTCGTGGAGGACCGGTTCAGGAACCCTGCTGCAATCAAGACCGCGATGATGGCCCTCGGTATGCCTGCGGGTATGCCCAGAAAACCGCTTGGTCTGATGACACGGCAGGGAGTCCAGGTTGTCCGGGACTCTCTCCGAACTGTGTTGAAGGAAACACCAGAGATTCTGCTCCCCATCGAGGAGTTCTACAACGTTGACATAGGAAAGAGAGTCGGCGATGATGGTGTATGGGAAAAGTTGACCGCGAAATGACCGAACAACGCAGCGCCATCCGCCTCTTCACAAAAAGTGAAAAGAGAATACTGCTGTTCACCAATGCAGGGCACTTTCTCGCCCACTCGCTGATCCTCATATTTCCGGCCATTGTGAGTCCTCTTTCCAGAGAGCTGAACCTCCCCTTCGATCAGGTACTCAGGATCAGCTTCCCCATGTATCTGTTTTATGGAGTGGGTGCGCTCCCTGCAGGGCTGCTCACCGACAGAATCAACCCACAGACTTCTCTCTCGATCTTCTTCTTCGGAATCGGACTTGGCTGTCTTTTTACTTCATTCACTCAGACCGCAGCGCAACTCAGAATTTCGCTATCAGTGCTTGGAGTGTTCCTCAGCATCTACCACCCGGCAGGCATCGGGCTCATTTCGCGGACCATGAGGAACAGAGGGATGGCGCTGGGCATAAACGGAACCTACGGGAGCGTGGGGATTGCTGCAGCTCCATTTCTTGCTGGTATGGTAAATTACTTCTTCGGATGGCGATTCATATACCGTTTCATGGGCGTTCCACCCATCCTTCTGGGTTTGATCCTCCTGTTCACCGGGATCCCCGATGTGAAGCGTGATGAAGATGTATCCGGGGACACGGGTCAGCAAAAAAGAAAACGCACTCTGCTCCCCTTTCTCGTGCTCTGCATCTCAATGGCCCTTGCGGGCTTTGTGTACCGCGGGCAGACACTCCTTCTCCCAACCTATTTCGAAAAGAAGATCTCTTTTCTGTACGATCTCGTGAAAAACGTCGAGCTCACGAAATTGGAAGGAATTAAGACCCTCTCCGCAACGCTTTTGACCTCTCTGGTGTATATGATCAGTATTTTCGGCCAGATTGCAGGGGGAAGAATCGCAGACCGTGCCGAGCTGCGACATGCCTATCTCTTTTTCTTCCTCGGTGCGCTTCCCTTCCTTTTTCTGATGTACTTCCTTCAGGACGTACCGCTCCTTGTGTCCTCCATACTGTTCATTCTCCTGACGATCGGTATGCAGCCCGTGGAAAACTCGCTGATTGCCCAGCTCACTCCTTCGAAATGGCGTAATACAAGCTATGGCATCAAGTTCACTCTCACCTTCGGGATCAGCTCCGTGGTAATCTACCCTATCGGTTTCATCCAGAACCGCTACTCCCTCGAGGCAGTGTTTCTCTTCTTCTCAGCGGTGATCGCGGTTCTCGTGGTGAACAACTTCATGCTCATCCTCTCGACCAGAGGGCAGAGCATAAAAAACTAGAGGTGACCACCACGGTGCATCTGTACCGCACCTGTGAATTACACGAGCTGCGACGGAAATGGACAGAGTGGGGGAAGACCGCGATTTTCGAGAATATCGTTCATGTGTGCACGAAGCTCAATCCGGTGTTGAGGGGCAATTGCTCCGAGCACAAAAGCTGCCTCTTCGAGCTGAGTGAGATCTTTTGGGCCGATGAGAACGCTGGTGACCTCTTCCTGTGCAAGCAACCATGCGATGGCAGCTTGTGTGACGGTGAGACCTCGCTTTGCTGCCGCTTCCTTGAGCTCCTCGACCAGTGCGAGATATGCAGCGAAGGTATCACCAGAGTAACCTGGAAAGGAGGAGCGCTCGTCATCAGGAGCAAACGTGTGCTCTGGACCGTACTTCCCGCACAAGAGACCTTTTGCCAGAGAGCTGTGGGCGAGAACCGAAATGTGTGCCTTGTGACAATACCCGAGCATCTGACGCTCCGCTGACCGGTTTAACGCATTATAATTGATTTGGTTGGAGACGATCGGCAGTATCGTCTCGGCCTGCTCGAGCTGCTCCACAGTGAAGTTGGAGACTCCGACAAAGCGGATACTCCCATCCTTCATGAGACGTGAGACAACGCCGAGCGACTCTTCAAGCGGCACATCCGGATCGTATCGGTGTAACTGGTACAGATCAATCCGGTCGGTCCGAAGCGCGTTCAGGCTGTTCTGCACCGCGTTCTCAATACCGCCGGCTGTAAAATCCTCGCTGGCCTTGGTGGCGAGGAAGCATTTTTCACGGTATCCTTCACCGAGCGCCTTCCCGATTATTTTTTCACTGTCCCCGTATGCCTCTGCAGTATCGATAAAGGTCAAACCTCCATCGATTGCACCGCGTATCAGGGATTCAGCATCCGATCTATCCATGGCACCCATCCGTCCTGCCAGCTGCCAGGTTCCAAACCCAAGAACGGATACATGCACTCCGGTTGTTCCCAATACCCTGTGTTCCATATTGTTCCTCTCCAATGTATTCAATCACCTCATCATCTTACTCAGGGATCACTCCTCTTGATTGAAGAAACCCACAAAGTGCGGGGAAATCGATAAAATGGTGTGCATCGATACCAGCCTGCCGGGCGCCTTCACAGTTCTGTTGGCTATCATCGACGAAGAGTGACTCCTCGGGTAGAATGCCCCATTGCTCGATGGCCATGGTATAAATTCGCAGGTCAGGTTTCATGCACCCGACACGGAAGGAGTACATCACCTTCGGGGTAAGAGATTTCAGATCTGTATCGAGAACCTCTGCATTGATCTCGTTTGTATTGGACAGCACGAATATTTCAGCATGCAGTTTCAGTGACTCTGCAAAATGAAACATCTCTTCGCATCTGACGAGCGGTCTGTTCCAGAGATACCTGAGCTCGGGAAAACTCATGCTGCAGCCAAGGCGGCACCTCAAGTTCAAGAAAAACTCCTCAGAGGATATCTCACCGCACTCATAGGAGTACAACCCCGATTCATGGATTGCATTCCGGATGTGGGCGACATCATTCCCGCATTTTCTGGAAAATCCTTCCCACATGGAGTCGTAATCCAGGGTATACAGCACTCCTCCCAGATCGAAGATGATGTTTTTCACTATACCCATGACATTCATGCCTTTTCGGTTGCAGGATTCTCATTCCATCAGGCTCTGCATGAATGCGATTGATTCACGGCTTCCCCAATCCCTGGGTCCGAGTGCTCGGCCCACGATTCTGCCCTGAGGATCGACAATGAAGGTGGTCGGAATCCCTGAAACTTCGTACTGCAGAGCTACCTCACCGGTGGTATCTATATATACAGGGAAATCTACCCTGAACTTTTGCATAAAGCTTTGCACCCTGCCCCTGTCCTCTCTTATGTCCACCGCAAGCACGGTGAAACTCTCGTCCTTCAGGGAATTATAGAGATCGTCTATTTCCTTCACCTCGGCTACGCAGGGCCCACACCAGGTTGCCCAGAAGTTCAAAAATACCACTTTACCGTGAAAATCGCTCAACCTCACAGGAGCTCCGTCAAGAGACACAACAACAAAATCCTCAGCAGGAACTCTGTTGACCTTTACGATTTTGAGAGCTTCATAGTAATCACCTTTTTTCGAGAGAGAGAATTTTGAACCATCTGCCCGTACAAAAGGAAAAAACAGGAGGCCGATACACCCGAAAAGAATCAGGATCATGGAGAGTTTTTTCATTTTTACAACCTTTCCAGTGCTTGATATTTAAAATTTTAAAAATAAGATCAGGTTCTAGGAAAGTCCATGGAAATACGATCAGAGTGGTCCAGTAACCTGGCAAGATCAGTCTCTCCTGTGCGCTGAATAAAATCTTCCACCATCCTGTATCCGATATAGTAGCCCGTCCGATTCGGGAGCTCCCTGTTCTGTCCGTGAAAGATATCCCCAACAAGCTCCCCCTCTTTCCTGAGCTTCTCCCGGATGTCGCGCTCCTCTTTCTTCAGATCGTTGTACGCACCTGTCCGGAGAAACAGGTATTCGTTTTCCCTTCTTCCTGGAACGGCGAGCTTCGAAAAGTATACGGCAAGTCCCTCCCTCACCAGGCGTGATCGGAGGCCTCCGTTTCCCTGACCGAACCGTCTGTTGATCACACAATGAAGGAATTCATGGGCGAGGAGCAGAGGGTAGTGTCTGAATCTGCGGTACCGCTCGAGCCCCACACAGATCACGCTGTCACCATGGTACTCGATGACAAAGGCATCGGGGCTGAAGAATCCTATGAAAAGGTAGGTGTCACAGTGGCCTCCCTCAGAAAACAGTTCCTCACACCGGGAGAGCGTGTCAGCTGAACTGCGCTCCAGATCGTAAAGTTCAAGGGCACCCTGGAGCCAGGCGTAATCTCCAGGTTTGATGTGTTTGACTCGATCCATTATGTTTTGCTCTGTGAATCCCTGTGCATCAAACCATACCCGTGAGAGAAAGTCCCTGTGCTTTCCGTAATAGTGCCGTACAAAGAGCCGCCACGTATCCCCCCCGTCCTCCATACTCCTTGTGAAGCGGAAAAAGTCCCTGTAGAGGCTGAATATCATCCGGGCTCCCCGTCCTGCGTGAAACGCAGCCCTGCACGTTCATTTCGTGAAAAATGCTTCCCCTGGAAGCTCGCCCTCTTTTCGAACTCGAGATTGATCGCCCTGAGCACTGCCTGTTTGTTGAGACTCCATTTCGGCTCGATCAGGATAGATGCCGGAGTTTCCGCCACGAGACGGTCAACCACCACCCGGGGATCCATGTGTTCCAGAAAATCCACCACACGATATGAAAACTCCTCAAGGGCCAACGGGTTTACACTGCCGCTTTTATACATTTCTGCGATCCGTGTTCCTTCCACTATGTTCAGGTTATGGATCTTTATCCCGTCGATCGGCAGCCCCGCAACAAATCGGGCGGTCTTCAGATTCTCCTCCCTGTGCTCGCCGGGCAGACCGATGATAATGTGTGCGCTCACCAGTATATCGTACTCCTTTGTCAAAAGGACCGCACTGGAGAAGTCCTCTGCAGTGTGACCCCTGTTGATGAGCTCCAGGGTGCAGTTATTCGAAGTTTGAAGACCATACTCCACCCATACCTCAAGGCCATGCTCCCGGTAGGACTCGATGAGCGCGAGCTTCTCCCTGTCGATGCAGTCAGGCCTGGTTCCGATGGCAAGCCCGACAAACTCGCGGTCCCCACACAAGACCGAGTCGTAGATGTCTTTCAGCAGTCCTGCCGGTGCATGGGTGTTGGTGAAGGCTTGAAAATAGGCGATGAACCTTTTCGCACCGTAGCGCCTCCGTATCGCCTCCTTCCCCAGTCTTACCTGATCATGAAGGGGGAATCCTTCCCACCGGTTGTTCCACGAACTACCCGGAGCGCAGTAGGCACAACCCTGAACTCCACATGTTCCGTCACGGTTGGGACAGGTGAATCCTGCATCGAGGCAGACCCTGAACACCTTCTCCCCGAATCTCTTCTTGAGATATCCTGAAAAGCTGTTGTAGTACATAAAAATATCTGTGAATTTTTATGAATTGATATATTATAATTATATAATAAATTGAAACTTCACGAATGTAAACACGTGAGATTCCCCGAACGATGCATAGTAGCGGTATGGGAAGTGACTTCGAGACAGTCCTCATTCTTGATTTTGGCTCGCAGTACACCCAGCTGATCGCACGAAAGACCCGCGAGCTCAATGTATATTCAGAAATCGTCTCCTACACAATTTCTCCTGTAGAGATCATGAGGAGGAAACCAAAGGGGCTCATCCTTTCCGGAGGTCCCCAGTCAGTTTTCGCAGGCGACGCACCCCTTCCGGACAGAGGGATTTTCGCGCTTGGAATTCCTGTGCTCGGAATCTGCTACGGTCTGCAGTTGCTCGCTCACTGCCTGGGAGGGCGGGTAATTAAACAGAAAGAGAGGGAATACGGAAGGGCTGAGCTCATAATTGATACGCCCGTCGCGCTCCTCAAGGGATTCGAGAAGGGAGAGACAACCACAGTCTGGATGAGCCACGGTGACAACGTTGCCGGCATACCCGCAGGGTTCGAGGTCCTCGCGCGAACCTCATCCAGTCCCTTTGCTGTAGTGGCGGATAGAATGCACAACCTCTATGGCGTGCAGTTCCATCCGGAGGTTGCCCACACTGCACGAGGGAAGGAAATTCTCGATAACTTCCTCAGCGTTGTGTGCGGGTTCAAAAAGAGCTGGAGCGTGGGTTCGTTCATTGACAAAGAAGTGACCAGGATCAGGGAGCAGGTTGGTGAGGGAAAGGTTATCTGTGCCCTCTCTGGAGGAGTGGACTCATCCGTGGTTGCAACACTTCTGGGGAAGGCGATTGGGAAGAACACGAAGGCGATCTTC
>Ga0180438_10003038_pt1 | contig 26106 bp, 20 predicted proteins | sample SS_ome_12_FD_132455 | JGI IMG/M metagenome (GOLD analysis project Ga0180438, IMG submission 132455) | Hypersaline lake sediment archaeal communities from the Salton Sea, California, USA - SS_3_D_2 metaG | ecosystem: Environmental > Aquatic > Non-marine Saline and Alkaline > Hypersaline >... | reverse complement strand
ATCATTGCCTTCAAGCAGCCAATCAGCCGCCCTCAGATTGAGGCGATTCGTGGAACCCAGTGTGACGGCGTTATTAAAAATTTACTCGAACGGAATTTGGTGACGATTTCCGGACGGTCAGAGGCGTTGGGTCGACCTTTATTATATAAAACGACGGATGAATTCCTGCGCTATTTTGGAATCAATCAAATTACTGATTTACCAAAGCCAAAGGAAATCGACGAAATCGTCACTGATGAAGATACATTAATTGATTCAATTCAAAAGCTAAGCGCCCAAATGGGCCAACGCGATCTCTTCAGTGGTCTGGATGTTGAACAGATGACTGATGATAATGAATAAAACCGATGATGCGACTGAATAGATACCTGGCTCAATGTGGTGTGGCATCGCGACGGAAATGCGAAGCGATTATTCAGAGCGGACGGGTGCAGGTAAATGATGTAACCATCGACTCACTGGGAACGCTCGTCGATGAATTTTCTGACGTGGTATCCATTGACGGCGTTCGGATTCTACCAGCCGACAAAAAAATATATGTTCTTTTAAATAAACCTGAAGGATATTTGAGCACGGTCTCCGATGATCGCGGGCGAAAAACTGTTTGTGATCTGATTCCGGCTTCCCTGAAGCTGTTTCCCGTGGGCCGCCTGGATCTGGACACGGAAGGCGTACTTTTACTCACCAATGATGGCGAACTCGCCTACCGTTTAACGCACCCTAAATTTTATATTGAAAAAGAATATTTGGCCTGTTTGGACAAGCCGATTGCAGCCAAAGATTTATTACGGCTGGAGGGGGGGATTCTCCTGGAAGAGGGAATGACTGCTCCCTGCCAGGCTCGAGTTTTAAAAAACAACCGCTATGTCGTAATTGTTTTGCACGAAGGTCGAAAGCGGCAGGTGAAACGGATGTTTGCAAGTTTAAATTATCAAGTCTTGCATTTAAAACGCACGAAAATGGCGGGTTTGACGGTCAAGGGCTTAGAGCCTGGCACCTGGCGCTATTTGACGGCGGCTGAATTAAAAAAATTAAAACAGTTAACCCGATTGTCCGGAGCACGGTGAAGCAACATCATTTCATTATTACCATTGATGGGCCGGCTGGCTCAGGCAAAAGCTCGACCGCGAAGTTGGTCGCCAGCGCGTTGAAGATTGGTTACTTAGACAGCGGAGCCATGTATCGGGCACTGGCTTTAAAGGCTTTTCAGCAAGGAATAAATCTGCAGGACCTGGCCGTTTTAATTGAAATGGCGCAAACGACACGGATTGATTTGGTGTATGAAAATTCAGAGATGAAAGTGCTTTTAGATGGTCAGGAGGTTACCGCCGCCATTCGTCAACCAACTGTCAGTCGAATCGTCCCGTTGATTGCTGCCATTCCGGAGATTCGAGAAATCATGGTTGAGCTGCAACGGTCGGTTGCCCAAAACCAGAGTTTGGTGGCAGAGGGGCGTGATATGGGAACCGTGGTTTTCCCCGATGCGGATGTAAAGATTTTTATGAAGGCTGACCTGGAAGTCCGTGCTCAACGTCGCTTCCTGGAATTAAAATATAAAAATATTTTACAACCCATTGAAGAGATTCGCGAGGAAATTAAACAGCGGGATCAGATGGACGCTGAACGGGCTATTTCCCCCCTGGTGAAAGCTGATGATGCCATTGAATGCGATACCTCTGTTTTAACCTTAGAAGAGCAGGTAGAATTTATTTTGAAAAAAGTACGGAATCTATCCCGATGAAAGCTTTTTATAAGGTTGCACATTTTACCGTTTACACGATATTCAGGCTGGTATTTGGCCTGAAGGTAATTGGTGCCGAGCGCGTTCCGTCGGAGGGACGAATTATTTTAGCAGCGAATCATATTTCTGCCTTAGACCCACCGGCTGTGGGTGTATCCACCAGCCGGGAGCTTTACTTTCTGGCGAAAAAGGAGCTTTTCTCGGTGCCACTTCTGGGTTTTACCATCAAGCATTTAAATTCAATTCCGGTTGATCGTGGCGCCAGTGACATTCGCGCCTTAAAAACGTTTATTTCAATTTTAAAGCAGGATAAGGCGGTGATTCTTTTCCCGGAAGGAACACGGAGTCGAGACGGTCAAATTGGGTCGGCCAAAGAAGGAATTGGATTTTTAGCGATGCAGACCCGATCAGATATTCTTCCAGTATTTGTGCGTGGCACCACCCATTTAAAACGCTCATTGTTGAGAAAACCGGGTATGTTAGTTAAATTTGGCAATCAGATTCATTTGAAAGATTATGATGATTTACCACTGGGTACGCGCGAACGTTATAAAAAGATTAGTGAGGATGTTTTAGAAGAAATAAAACGACTACGAGATGAAGATACTGATTGATAATACGGCCGGCGTTTGTCCGGGCGTTGCGCGGGCCATTCGCCTGGCCGAGGAAAAGCTGCAACAGGGTGTTCGTCTGGTCTCGATTGGACCGCTGATTCATAATCCGGTTGAGATTGAACGGTTGGCACAGTTGGCCTTAATAACGGTTCCGCAAGAGATTTTTGAAAAAGATGAAACGTGGGCACAACAATATGCAGGTGCGGTGTTGCTGGTACGGACTCACGGCATTTCCCAAAAATTAAGACAGAAACTGCTTAACCAGCACTTTGAATTATTAGATGCCACCTGCCCAAAGGTGAAGCGCGTTCAGGATATGATTCATCAATATTCGGGTCAGGATTATCAAATTGTAATTGTCGGCAAAAAAGATCATCCCGAGGTAATCGGTCTGGCGGGTGCGGCCGTGAATCAACCGATTGTTATTCTTGATCCGCAAGCGGCACAGCATATTCCAGCAAACAATAAGACTTTACTCGTTGCCCAGACCACGACCAACCAGGAAAATTTTTTAAATATTGGTGCGATCTTAAAGCAGCGCATCAATAGGTTAGAGATAAGAAATACGATATGTAATGCCGTAAATCAGCGGCATCAACGGTTACAGAAATTTGCGCCGCAGTTTGATAGTGTCTTATTTGTCGGCGGACGACACAGTTCCAATACCAGGGAGCTGTTTCGAATATGTCAAACGGCGAATCCGCGCTCGTATTGGATTGAGCGGTTTGACGAGACTGATTCCCAGTGGCTGCGAGAGGTGGAGAGCGTAGGTATTTCTGGCAGTGCTTCCACACCTTACTGGCAACTGGAGCAAATTCAGTCCCATCTGGAAAATATTTCTCATGACAGCTTTACCAAAATAAAGATAAAGGAGGTATAATTTAATGGTTGACAATGAAAATGAAGTAACTAACGAAGCACCGGTCGTAGAACCGGAAAATCTAACGCAAGGAGGTGATGCGACCCCTACATCGAGCCAGATCGCGGTGTCATCGGAGCATGTCGTCAAATTAGAAGACCTGGCAAATGATACCGAATATGATTCATCAGAATATGATGAACTGGTAAAAATGTACGACCAGACGATGTCTGATTTTGTGGAAGGTGAACTCGTTCGTGGTAAAATTCTCGCCATTAACGAAAAAGAAGTCGCCGTGGACATTGGTTTTAAATCTGAAGGCTCGATTCCAATCGAAGAGTTTTCTAATCTGGACGAACTCAGCATCGGGGATGATATCGAGGTTTTTCTCGATGAGATTGAAGACAAAGAAGGGCAACTGGTTTTATCCAAGAAAAAAGCCGATTTCATGCGGATCTGGGATAAAATCTGTAATTCTTATGAAAGCGATGATATCCTCCAGGGTAAATGTGTCCGTCGGATCAAAGGCGGAATTGTGGTTGATCTGATGGGCGTAGATGCCTTTTTACCGGGCTCTCAAATCGATGTTCGTCCCATCCGTGATTTTGACGCTTTTATTGGAAAATCTTTAGATTTAAAGGTCGTTAAAATAAACAACTTGCGAAAGAATATTGTTGTTTCCCACCGGGTTCTGGTGGAAGAAGAAATTGCTGAGCAGCGGCAGAAGATCCTGAATGACCTGGAACGGGGTCAGATTCTGGAGGGCACTGTCAAGAATATCACTGATTTTGGTGTGTTTATTGATCTGGGCGGTGTTGACGGATTGCTCCATATCAATGACCTGTCCTGGGGACGGGTAAATCATCCGCAGGAGGTGGTTCAACTGGATGAAAAGTTGAAAATCATGGTTCTTGATTTCAATGAAGAAAAAGATCGCATTTCATTAGGTCTGAAGCAGTTGCAACCGCACCCGTGGGAAAATGTCGAAGAAAAATACCCGGTTGGCCAGAAAGTACGCGGAAAGGTCGTTAGTATTTCGGATTATGGGGCCTTCATTGAGTTAGAAAAGGGAGTTGAAGGGCTGATTCATATTTCTGAAATGTCCTGGACGCAACATATTAAACATCCTTCGAAAGTGGTGAATGTGGGTGAAACTGTAGAAGCCGTGATTTTAAATATCCAGAAGGATGAACGAAAAATTTCTCTGGGTCTCAAACAACTGGAGCCAGACCCCTGGGAAACCCTTGAACAACGCTATCCCATTGGTTCGCGCCACGAAGGGAAAGTACGGAATTTGACTAACTTTGGGGCCTTCATTGAATTAGAAGAAGGGATTGACGGATTGGTTCATATTTCTGATTTATCCTGGACCAAAAAAATCCGCCACCCAAGTGAAGTTCTTAAAAAAGGCGCTGCGGTTGATGTCGTTGTATTAAATGTTGATCGTGAACACCGACGCATCTCTCTTGGTTACAAACAGACCAGCGACAGCCCGTGGGATGTTTTTGAAGACAAATATAAAGTGAACACACTCACCCAGGGCAAGGTTGTCCGACTGATTGAGAAGGGATTGATTGTTGAATTGCCTGATCTGGTGGATGGTTTTGTACCAATCTCTCATCTGGCCAAACAAATCAATAAACCTGCCGACGGCTATCAAGTGGATGATGTGTTAGAACTGCGGGTGATTGAATTCAACAAAGAAAATAAAAAAATCGTGCTTTCTGAAAAGTTGGCTAAAGAAGCCGCGGCGAAAAAAGCGGAAGCCCCGGAAGAAATCCCTGAAGCCGAGGTCACCATTCAGGAACCGGCGGAAGCTCTGGCTACTGCCGGCGCCGTTGGTGTCATTGACGCTGAATTAACGGAACAACCCGCCGAACCACCGGTTGAAAGTCCGGAAGAGGCTCCGCCAACGGAGCGTAAACCTGACGAACCGGTTCCGGTTGAGGAACAAGCGTCTGTTACAGAAGTGCCCGCCGAAAAGGAACCTGAGCCTACGGAAACGATTGAAGAAGTTTCGGCTGAGTCGGTTGAAGTGCCCGCCGAAAAGGAACCCGAACCGGCGAAAGCACTTGAAGAAGCACCTGCTGAACCGGTTGAAGTGCCCTCCGAAAAGGAACCTGAGCCTACGGAAACGATTGAAGAAGTTTCGGCTGAGTCGGTTGAAGTGCCCGCCGAAAAGGAACCCGAACCGGCGAAAGCACTTGAAGAAGCATCCGTTGAACCGGTTGAAGTGCCCGCCGAAAAGGAGCCTGAGCCAGCGAAAGCGCTAGCAGAAGTTCCGGCCGAATCGGTTGAAGAACCAGCGGAAGAAGAGCCTGAGGCGGCGCAAGCACCTGAAGAAGCTCCGGCTGAGTCGGTTGAAGTGCCAGCGGAAAAAGAACCTGAGGTGGCACAAGCATCTGAAGAAGCTCCGGCTGAGTCGATTGAAGTGCCAACGGAAGCGGTCCCTGAGCCGGCTGAAGTTGAAGTACCGGAAGCGAAAAAAGAGGCACCGGGCGACATTGCTGAGCCAGGTCCTGCCGAAGATCGGGTAGTGGACACGGGTGAAGAGGTTGCCGAAGATAGTCCGGTACCGGTTGAGAAACCAGAACCAAAGCCAGCCGCCAAAAAGAAAACCGCCTCAACCAGGAAAAAGAAGAGCAAGCCCAAAAAATCTTCGGAAGAGGCGGCTGCCAGTGAAACGCCGCCCGAATCTGAAGACTCGACTGAAGAAGAAACAAAGGAATAACCTATCGTCAGTCCATGCTTTTCCTGATTTGAAATTCCAATTAATAACTTAATTAAAAGAGTTGGATTGCAGCTTAATCCAACTCTTTTTTGTATATTTTGACCTTATTACCGTAATACTGTGCAAAAAAAAATAGCCATAACTACTTTCGGATGTAAATTAAATCAAGCTGAATCGGCACAACTTGTTGAAATGCTAATCAAACGGGGCTACGTGATTACGGCTTTTGAAAAGCCGGCCGATGTTTATATCATCAATTCCTGTACGGTGACGGCGAAGGCTGACGCTCGTTGCCGTCAGGCCATTCGCAAAGCCCGCCGAACGGCACCAGCCGCCACAATTATTGTCACCGGCTGTTACGCGGAAGTATCTCCGGATAAATTAAGCCAGATTGAAGGGATTGATTACATTCTCGGTAGTGACTATAAATTTTCAATAATTGATTACTTGGAGACTACCGCCCGATCGCAGCATCCGGTGATTCAGACCTGTGGAATCAAGGGGCACCCTGAATTTATCAATCCGAATTGTGGTTATTTTTTAGACAATACACGGGCATTTTTAAAAGTTCAGGATGGTTGTAATGCTTTTTGTTCGTATTGCATTGTGCCTTTTGCCCGGGGACAATCACGGAGTGGTGCTTTAGCGGATATTCTGCAAAAAGTTCACGAACTCATTCGGCGCGGTTATCGAGAAATTGTTTTGACCGGTGCCCATTTAGGGCTTTACGGTCAGGACTTAATCCCACCGTCAACTTTGGCTGACTTACTGGCGCAGATTATCTCGATTGAAGGTGATTTTCGGATTCGCCTGAGCTCGATTGAGCCGTTAGATGTTACCCCAAAATTAATCGATCTGCTGAGTTCTTCACCGAAAATTTGCTCGCATTTACATATTCCATTGCAAAGTGGCGATGATGCCATTCTGAAAGCAATGAACCGTAATTATTCCGCGGCTCAATTCGAATTCATCATTCAGCAGGTGCTGGCGCGGAACAACCAAATAGCCCTGGGGACTGACATTATTGTTGGTTTTCCCGGCGAAACGGAATCACAATTTGAAAACAGTTTTCAACTGATTAAAAAGCTTCCATTTAGTTATTTGCATGTTTTTCCCTACTCTGTGCGCAAAGGAACCGCGGCCGCCAGATTAACCAGCCGCATCCCCGGGACGATTCAGGCCGAGCGAAGTCAGCGTCTGCGAATGCTGGGCAAAATGAAAAGAAATCGTTTTCACCAGCAATTTTTAAACATCGTTTTACCGGTATTGTTTGAGCAGGAGGCAGCGCCAGGCTGTTTTTCAGGATTAACACCGAATTATATTCGTGTTAAAGCAGCCGCGGAAAAGGATGTGATGAACAGAATAATCCCTGTAAAAATTGTGGCTGTCAATGAAGATTTGGTAACGGGTGAAATTATTAAAAACAGCGAATCTTTTAATAGCAGCCTAAATTTCGGACCTCAACACAGTAGCGTTATAAAGGATTTAATTTGAGGTGAATGTAAATTAATTCACAACTCAATTTTTTCCAACAGATTGAATCAACCGGAGCGTATCCTCTCAATATTTTATGGTAGATTTCAGACCTTCAAGGTTTGTATCATTGCGTTCCTGCAGCCCGAGTTAAATACTGGAGGTCTAGTAGAAAAATCTCAAAGTTCTTACCCCACGTTTTTGAGAGGACACAATGGAGCCTGGTTTCCCCCTTTTCATTCTTTTTCATTGACATTTGTGCAAAACTTTTGTATTATCAAAAATGATAAAAAGCACGAGTAAAAAATATTTTTATCTAGAGACTTACGGCTGCCAGATGAATAAATATGATTCGGAATTGGTAGCCGGTATTTTAGAACAGGCAGGTTATCTGCCAGCACCCGCTCGAGAAGACGCGGATATCGTTCTGGTGAATACCTGCAGTGTCCGTGAGCACGCCGAAGTACGGGCACTGGGGCGATTAAGTGCGTTGAATGAACTACGAAAAGACAGACCGCATTTAATTCTGGGGATTCTGGGCTGCGTGGCCCAGCGAATCGGGACACAAATTCTGGCCGAAAAATCCTTTATTAATCTGGCAGTGGGACCGGATGATTACCGCCAACTACCGCTTTTACTGGCCCAATTAGCCGCTCATCCCGGAAAACAGCTTGTTAGAACCGAACTTTCCGATTTCGAAGATTATGCGGACATTTATCCCAGTCGCGTTCAGGGGGTCAGTGCCTGGGTGGCAATAATGCGGGGATGCAATAATTTTTGTGCTTATTGTATTGTGCCCTATTTACGAGGCCGTGAACGCAGTCGTCCGATGAGAAATATCCTGGATGAAGTTCGAAAATTAGCGGCGGAAGGCTATAAAGAAGTCACTTTGCTGGGGCAGAATGTCAATTCATACCAGACCGAAAATTTGACTTTTCCTGACCTGCTGCGGGCGGTGAGTAAAATTTCGGGGATTGAACGCATTCGGTTTGCCAGCTCACATCCGAAAGACCTGTCTCTCAGATTAATTCAAACCATTGCCGCCGAGGAAAATATCTGTAAGCATATTCATCTGGCGGTGCAGGCTGGCTCGAATAAGATCCTGCGGTTAATGAATCGTCAATATACGCGCGAACATTATTTACACGTGTTAGAACAGGCGCGCCAACTTATGCCGGAGGTTAGTTTCACCACCGACATCATTGTTGGCTTTCCTGGCGAATCTGAAGCCGATTTTGAGGAAACTTTAGATTTAGTGAAACAGGCGCGTTTTGATAATGCTTTTACTTTTAAATATTGTCCGCGCGCAGGAACCCGGGCGGCGCAATTGCCAGAAACGGTTTCGGAGGCAGAAAAACAGGCGCGTTTGGAGCGACTGATTGCCTTGCAGGATCAGATTACACTGGAAATTAATCGGGCGCAGACGGGGAAAGTGCTGCCGGTCCTGGTTGAAGGTCCCAGTAAAAAGTCACCTTTTCAATACAAAGGGCGGACGGACACCAATAAAATCGTTATTTTTGAGAAAGATTCTCTGCGACCGGGTCATCTGGTGCCGGTTAAAATTACAGCGGCAGAAGGGCACACGCTTTTCGGAAAGCCTGAAGCGATAAATTGATTTATTTTAAGTTTACTATTCATTGTGATTTAATTTTCAAACGAGAAGATGATTTTAAGAGGGAGTTTGATTATGTGGATTGTGAAAATGATATTCTGGGCAGTGATAATGCTCATTCTGGTTTTTTTCGCCAGTGAAAATTCGCAGCAAGAAGTCCAAATTCAATTTTGGAAATGGGAGTCGAATCCGTTACCGCTCTGGCTGGTCATGTTTTTCTCATTTGCCGCGGGTGTTTTGGTGTGGGTGATTGGTTCGATTTATAAAATCCTTCAGATGAAAAATGAGCTTCGAAAACTCCGCAAAGAAAATCAAAAGGTTATGAATGAATTGGAACAACTCCGTAGCGTTTCCATCGAGGAAGAAACAAAATTTGATGAAGATGATACCTCTGATAATCAAACATTGATTCTACCGTAAGGAATGAGGATAAATTATTCATTTTGATTAAACCGGCAGCGTGTTCATTCATGAAAGGAACCAGATAAATGGAGTTTGTGTATCCCGGCATTATTGGCATTTTACTGATTATTAATTTCTTTACAGTTTATCGAATTGTTCGGTTAAAGCAGAAGCAACAGCATACTTCCCCGGACGAGTACACAAAAGGCTTAAATGCCTTAGTCGATCATAATCTGCCTGAAGCCCTGGAAAAATTGAAACGGGCAGCGATTAAGGATACGGCCAATATTATGGCTTATATTCGCATTGGCGATATTCTGCGCGAATCGAACAAATTTGAGGGTGCGATCAAGATTCATCGGCAGTTAACGGTTCGCAAAAACCTTGACAAAATCCAGCGGTTGAAAATTTATGAAGCGTTGGTCCTCGATTATATGGCGGCCGGACAGTTTGAACAAGCCATTGAATATGCGTCACTAATGCTAGCGCTTGACAAAGACAATTTATGGGCACTTGAAAAACAACTTGAATGTTATGAATGTTCAGCCCAATGGGAACAGGCATTTGAATTAAAACAGAAACTTCAGAAGCGTCAGAATAGTACCGATAAAAGGATCCTGGCGCTGTATAAAGTTGAGCAGGCAAAATTCCTGCTTCAAAAAGGTCAGGAAAAAGAGGCGCTGGGCTGCTTTAAAGAAGCCAGAAAGCTCGATGAAACCTGTGCCCCGGCCTATCTGGAACAGGCAGAGTATTTAATGCAGCACAATCAATCCGGTGACGCCTTAAAAATATTGAAGAGTTTTGTGGAAAATGTTCCTGGCGAAGCCCACCTGGCCTTTGAAAATTTAAAAATAATTTTATTTGAATTGGGGCACTTTAGTGAGGTCGAAGTCATTTACCAGGCGGCCTTTCAGAAAAATCCTGATAATATTCACCTGTTAAGTGTTATGGCGGAAATGAGTGAACGCAAAGGCAAACATGAAGAAGCCGTTGCCTATTACAATCAAATTCTGGCCAGGAATCCAAATGCAATGTCAATCTGGTTGGCTAATTTGAAATGTCATGAAAAAACCGGGCAATATCAAGCCGCCACAGAACTGGTCTTCGAATGGCTGCAAAAGATTGAACTGAATCAAAAAAGATTCCGGTGTCAGGTTTGCCTGTATGAAGCGGAGAAACCTTTCTGGCTGTGTCCTGAATGTCACAGTTGGGATTCAGCCGAATATCAATTTTAGTTTCTGGTGTGTTCAGGTACCGGCTGGGGCTGTAACAAATGCAAATTAGTATTTAGACGAAAAGTCCCCTGAATGTCATTCTGAGGCGTTTTTTGCCGAAGAATCTCTTAACGTCAACATACTTATAAACAGAATATTACTGCTCAGAGATTGTATCCATTCGATATTTGACGGGTTTATTGTTAGAACCGGAATTTAATAAAATAAAAAAGGAATGAAATAATGAATATTCCTGCCTGGATCATTTTTAACTGGCTTGGTCTGATTTTTATGCCTACCATTTTACTGAGTCAGGGCATTGAGAATATTCTCCGCTACAAAACGATTGAGGAAATTAAAGCGCGGGTGGTGGAACTTGAACGGGAAAACAAGAAAAATTCAGGTGTTATTTATTTAAAAGCGGTTGTCGAAAGTGATGCCAAAAAGGCGATTGCCCTGTATGAACAGCTCCTGCTGCAATTCCCGCAATCAGCCTACGCAGATGATGCCAAGTTTAAAATCAGTCAGTACTATTTTTCATTGGGATTTTATAAACTGGCTTACGAACAGTTCCGGGAACTCGTCTGGCAATATCCAAATTCCCCTTTGCAGGATGATGCGGCTTATTACGCAGCCCAATGTCTGGCGGCAATGGAACAGACTGAAAAAGCCGTGATGGAACTCAATAGCTTCCAACAGAAATATTCAACCTCCTCCCTGGTACCGCTTGCCCGAGAAGATTTAAAGAAACTCACTAATGGAACCCATTTTCAGCCCGATCGAAAAAGGGCTCGGACACCGCCGCCATTTACCGGTCAGGCAACAAGTGATTTTTCATCAGCAATCCCAACGCCCACATCTTCGTCGGTGGGGCACGACCAAAAAAATTCACCCCGTGCATTTTATTCGGTCCAGGTGGGTGCGTTTCTCGATGCTGACAATGCTCGCCGACAAAAAGAATATTTTCAAAATGCCGGCTATGATGCCCACATTCACCGCAAACAAATCGGGGGAAAAAAATTACATATTGTTTGTCTGAACAGTTTTACGAGTATGGACGATGCTGACCAGTTCGGTAAAATTATTTATCAGAAATATCGGGTAAAATATCAAGTCGTCCAGCTCGACTCAAAATAAAGGATGGAATTATGTCATCTCATTTTCTTGAACGCCTCACCGAAAGTGTTCTCCTGGTTGATGGAGCTATGGGAACTCAACTACAGGTGCATGGTTTACCGGTAGGTGAACCCGGCGAAACATTCAATCTGAGTCACCCGGAAATTGTGATGCAGATTCATCGGGAATACGTTCAGGCCGGTGCAGACATCATTTTAACGAACACTTTTGGTGGCAACCGCCTGAAGCTCGATGCCAATCATCTCGCTGATAAATTAGCCGAAATTAATCGCATCGCCGTCGAACTGGCGTGTGAGGCCGCTCAGGACCAGGCATTGGTAGCCGCCTCGATTGGACCGACCGGACAATTTTTAGCGCCGCTGGGTTCGATTTCGCGGGCGCAAATGATTGATGTCTTTACCGAGCAAATTCGTGTAATGGTTGAAAATGGGATCGACCTGGTTTGCATTGAAACGATGACTGACCCTTATGAAGCTGAGTGTGCGATTCTGGCCGCGAAAGAGGTCACTGATTTGCCCATTATCGCTTCCATGACTTATGAACACGGGAAATCCGGTTACCGTACGTTAATGGGAAATGATGTAGCGAACTGTGTCCAAATTCTCTCCGACGCCGGTGCGGACGTGCTGGCCACGAACTGCGGCTACGGCATTAATCCCATTATTGAGATTATTGCGGAGATGCGTCAAGCCACCGATAAACCCCTGATGGCCGAACCCAATGCCGGTTTACCGGAATTAGTCAACGGCCAGACCATTTACAATGAAACAGCCCAAATGATGGCCGCCCGGTTACCGCAACTACTCGATGCTGGGGTGAGGGTGGTTGGCGGCTGCTGTGGTACATCACCCAAATATATTAAAGCCTTTCGTCAAGTAATTGATTCCCGATGATTCATAAAAAAGCCTCCAGGTGTTGAAAGGAATTGAAATATGCGGCTGAGCAATTACGCTTTTCTTCTTTTTCTGGTTTTTCTGATTGAAACGCCCATTTATGCCCAACCAAATATTCAGATTACCTATCCCAAAGATGGTGAACCGGTGTTTGCGGCGGATTCAACTTTTATTTTTGGCATGGTCCAACCGCCAGAATCTCAGTTTTTTATTAATTCTCAACCGGTTTCCCTCTTTCCGAACGGTGCCTTTTTGGTAATGATTCCTTTACAACCAAAATCCTGTACGATTCGTTGTCAGGCGGTATTGGGCCCGGATACTACGCAGCAGACCATTACCGTCCGCATCCCGGATTATCTGGTGACGTCGCCGGAAGATACGTTGCTGGTGGATTCCACCTTTATTTATCCGCTTTATCCAATGACCCTCAAGGCTGGTGATCTGATTCGAGTGGCCGTTAAAGGAACGCCTCGCTGTCAGGCATCCTTTCAGATTGGCGAGCTATTTCAGCCCAAACCCATGATCGAATTAGCCGCTAATCAACGTTACTTTTGGGGCCAGGCCGCCATTGGTGGTCCGGTGCCGCGCAAGGAACGCGGCGTCAGCGGGGTTTACACAGGTATTTATCGGATCACCGAAAACGATCGCGCACACGCCGCACCGATTCATCTGAAATTGGTGCACCCGGAACAGGACACTTTAAGAGGAGCTACTTACGGAACACTAACGATTGACACCACCCTGACCGCACGACTGGCTCAAATCCCTTCCGTGATGCCTGAAGCAATCGTAAAATATGGTATTGGTTCGCTCTATATTTTTCCGCCAACGGCCAGACTCGGGATTACGGGGCAATACGGTCCTTATTATCGAATTCAATTAAATGAGAGTGAACACCTGTGGATGAAACTGGATTCGCTGGTCTGGTTACCACTTTCAGCGGAATTAAATAATGGGGTGATTTATTCGGCGCGAGCCCAAAAAACACCGTTACGGACACAGGTGAGTGTTCGCCTGAAAGAGCGAATACCGGTTCACATTGAACAAAAAAATGAGCCCGCCAGTTTGGCTGTTACTTTTTATGGTGTTAAATCGAATAGCAAATACCTTTATAATTTACGACAAACGCCCCGCATCAAAAGCATGAGCTGGTTTGAACAATCCCCGTCTGTTCACACCCTGTTTATTGAATTAAATCAGAGACAATTATGGGGCTATCAGCCTTTTTTTGAAAAAAATCAATTTATTCTCGAGCTGCGCCATCCGCCGGAAATCGCCCAGGAACCGCTGTCCGCATTAAGTGATCTTGTAATCACCCTGGACCCGGGCCACGGCCCTGAACAGGGTGCTGTGGGACCAACCGGTTTGGTTGAAAGCGAGGCTAATTTACAGGTGTGTCACCGACTCAAACGACATCTGGAGGACAAAGGGGCACTGGTCGTTCTGACTCGGGATGAAGAGCAGGGAGTTGCCTTGACGACACGCCCCCTGTTAGCGGCGTTTGTGGATTCCGATGTTTTGATTAGTGTGCATTTCAATTCATTACCTGACGGAGTAAATCCTTATCGGAATCGCGGCACCAGCACTTATTATTGTCAGCCAATGAGCTATCAATTAGCCCAGACCATTCACGAAAGCTTACTTAAACATTTAGCACTACCGGATTTCGGCTTGTATTATCGGAATTTTGTTTTGACGCGAACCACGGAGATGTTGTCAGTACTCGTAGAACCGGCCTTTATCATTCATCCTGAAGAAGAAATGCTCATCCGCTCAACCGAATTCCAGGAAAAAATTGCCGTTGCCATTACAGCGGCTTTAGAACGATTTTTTGAATCTCATCGAAACAAAACTGAATAATCTCACCGCTTAAAACCAGCTTTGAGTGGAGAGGATGAAATGACTCTTTTTCAATCATTTAAAACATATTGATTTTAAATCGAACAGGTTTTATTCATGAAGCGTTATAAAATTTTAATTGTAGATGACGAAGAATATATTCTGTGGTCATTGGAACGCTTGTTAGAAGATGAATATCAGGTTTTTACCGCCCAATCGGGCAGCGAAGGGCTGGAACTGTTAAGAATGCAACCGGTTGACGTCATTATTTGTGATCAACGAATGCCTGGCATCAGGGGCACCGAATTTTTCGCGCACGTGTCTCAGCTTTACCCGGAAACGGTGAATTTACTCATTACTTGTTTGACAAATCAGGAGGAAATCATCTCTGCCCTGAAGCATGGTTGGGTTGACAATTGTATTGAGAAGGTGAGTAAACCAACTGATTTATTAGCTGAATTAAAACGCGCCTGTAGAATTTGTGAGCAGCGGAAAAGAGAATTGGAATTTCAACCAGATTAAAAGATAAAACCGCGTAAGCAAACTACTGGATTAACGATTTATAAAGGGTATTCAAACAAATCAATGAAAAAACTCATCCCCCCAACCCCCTTCTCCGTTAGCTAACGGAGAAGGGGGAGTCATTTATTGAACTGGCTGTAAAACAATGAGTTACTCCCCCTCTCTTTTTAAGAGAGGGGGCTGGGGGGTGAGTTTATTTTCTTCCAAAATCGAAAAAATTACTGTAAAAAAACATCAATCACTATTTGATTAATTATTGTAGCCTTGTACCCCGTTGTTTGAACACCATTTATTAAATTGTAATAGTTCACCCGTGTATTAAAGATACGTGCGACGCACTTTTGTAAGTACAATGAGCCTTCTGAACCTGAATTCTTAGAAATTAAATATTGCTTAAGGTTTCCCAAAGTGCGCCGCACGTAGAACCGCTGAACTATAACATTAGATTTAATTTTAATTAAAATCATTCTGCCATTCATTATTCTGCCAGAAAAAGGAATTTGCGCATTTTTTTTAATGCAAATTTTTATTGAAATTATTAATTTGCACCCTGGTGTTTTTATGGGCTTATTGGGGATAAATCAAACTCTGGAGGTATCTCATGGATTTAGATAAAATTCAACACGCTTTGCAGGAACGAAATTTAGATGGCTGGCTGTTTTATGATTTTCATAATCGTGACGCCATTGGAATGCGAATTTTAGGCCTCGATCCTACTAAATTTACTTCACGTCGCTGGTTCTATTTTATTCCGGCTGTCGGTACTCCGCAAAAACTCGTTCACAGTATTGAGCAAAGTCGTCTGGATGTCTTGCCGGGTGAAAAGTCGGTTTATTTGCCCTGGCAGCAGCAACACCAGTTATTGAAACAAATCCTGGGCACGGCCAAAACCGTGGCCATGCAATACTCTCCGTTGAATGCCATCCCTTACATTTCAATTGTGGATGCGGGCACCGTTGAATTGGTGGAAAGTTTCGGCGTGAAGGTGGTTTCCAGTGCTGATCTGGTGGGCATTTTTGAAGCTCATTTGTCGGCTTCCGATTATGAGTCTCATCTCGAAGCCGGCCAAGCCCTCTACGAAACACAGCAGCGCACATTTGAAGAAATTGGTCGACGCATCCGGGCCGGTCAAAAACCAACCGAGTATGACATTCAAAAGTTTATGCACGAAATCATGCACCAGTTTGGCCTGATCTGGGAGGACGGCCCAATTGTAGCGGTGAACAAGCACGCCGCTGATCCGCATTTCGAACCCACGCCCGACAATTCTGTCGTCATTCAAAAAGGTGATCTGGTCCTACTCGATCTGTGGGGGAAAATGAACCGGCCGGGAAGTATTTTTGCGGATATTACCTGGATGGGTTACGTGGGTGAATCAATCCCCGCGCGCTTTGTGGAAGTGTTCAATATTGTCAAGCAGGCGCGGGATGCGGCGGTTGATTTTCTGAACGAACGCTTTATGGCTAACAAACCGGTTTACGGCTGGGAAGTCGATGACACCGCCCGTCGAGTGATTACCAAGGCGGGTTTTGGTGATTATTTTATTCACCGAACCGGTCATAATATTGGGATTAATGTTCATGGGAATGGGGTGCACCTTGACAATCTGGAAACCAAAGACGAGCGACTCATTTTACCCGGAACCTGTTGTTCCGATGAACCCGGGATTTATTTACCACATGAAAATTTTGGTATTCGGTCGGAAATTGATATTTTTGTCAGCGATGACGATGAAGTTATTGTGACGGTTCCGTGCCAGGAGGAAATTACCAAAATTTCGGTTTAAGGAGCAATGATAAAATATTCTTAAAGTAGATTTAGCAGAGCAAAGAAACCGAATCGAGGGAGGATTTCAATGAGCTGGTATCTCTATTTAATTCTGGCTTATGTCGTCTTTTTAATGGGATTTAATTTTTATCGTTCGCGTCAGGTGAAAAGTCAGGATGATATGATGGTGGCCGGACGAAGTTTGAGTTTAAAAGTGATGGTTTTTACGCTGATCTGTACCTGGATTGGTTCGGGTACCTTTATCGCCGGCGCCGAGTACGCCGCCAAAGCCGGTTGGTCCAGCTTGTGGTTACCGGCCGGCGCCTGGCTTGGCATTGTGGCGATTTACTTTCTGGCCGGCAAAATCCGCAGTTTCGGGAAATACACCATTGGCGATATTCTGGAAGTCCGCTACGGGAAATTTGCCCGACTTTTTGGGGCCCTGGCGTTAATCATCAGTTTTACGGCCATTGTGAGTTATCAATTTCGGGCGGGTGGCTACATTCTAAATGTGGTCAGTAATGGGGCGATTAGTGTTGAAGTGGGCCAATTGGTTACGGCGGCTTTTGTCATTCTTTTTACCGCTACCGCCGGAATGGTGGCGGTTGCCTACACCGATTTGCCGAACGGGATTATTATTCTGACCGCAACGGTATTAGCAGCGCCGATAATGTACCACCTGGCTGGCGGCTGGCAGACGGCGGTGCAGACTTTACCGACTGAGCATTTTGGCGTCTTTAATGCCGATTTTGGCGCCTATCCGTTACTAAAAGCCGGTAGCTATTTTTTAGCCACGATGTTTCTCTTGCTGGGTGTCCAGAGTATGTATCAAAAATTTTACAGTGCGAAAACCCCCCGTGATGCCCGGCAGGCGGTTGCCCTCTGGGTAATTGGAACCATCGTGGTGGAAACCGTGGTGATTGTCGTCGCCATTTTTGCGGCCACTCAATATTGGCAACCCATTAAAGAATTTGACCTGTTAAGCCGCTTGAAAACCAAAGTCGAGACGAATGCAATTGCCGCCGACAATATTCAACCCACCCTCCTGGAAATGATTGATTCCGAGGTTGCTGCGGGTAATATTAAAGTTTTTCAAAAAGCTCAAATTGTAGCCGACCTCACTCAGCAAGCTTCGCTGCAAAATGTGGAACAAATCGACCAGCTTATGAAAACGAAGACCATTGACCCGGCTTCAATCGTCCTGCAGGCCGCGCAAACCATTGCCACTCAGGGCGGTCTGTTACTGGTGGTGGGGATTTTGTTACTGGCAGCAGCAGTGGCGGTGGTGATTTCCACCGGTATGAACTATCTCCTTTCGCCCACCACCAATATCATGCGTGATATATTCCAGCGCTTCATTCACCCCAATGCTTCACAACGGCAAATGGTGCTCCTGCAGAAACTCTTTATTCTACTGCTCGGACTTTTCGCCTATTACATTGCGACGAATTTGAGTTCGGTGCTGGAAATGAGCTATTTTGCCTATACGATTTACGGCGTGGCCATTACCCCGGCTTTAATCGCAGCGTTGGCCTGGAAGCGGGCGACGCGCGTTGGCGGACTGGTGTCGATTATTAGCGGCGCGGTGGTAACGGTATTTTTAAAAAGCGCCGGTTATATCTGGCCGTCGATCATGGTGCCGGCAAATGATCCGAACGGCGATCCCTGGGGCATTCCGATCATTTATCCGGCGTTGTTTATTTCGGTGATCCTGTTGATTGGCGTGAGCCTCTTAACCAAACCACCGCAACCCGCCGAATTAAAAGAACTGTTCGCGGAAAATGAGTAAAGGTTGTTCTGCCTGAACACTGCCCGAAAGCTCTCCTAACTGAAAATTCATTTAACAAAATTTTATTGAAATTAAACTTTCTCCTGTTTCAAGTCGTTTATGACTTGAATTGGTTTGATTCTTTATTTAAAATTGAGGTTTAGAATGATGTTGATTCGAAGGATTTTAATTTTTTGCCTGTGCCCCTTGTGGTTCATTTTTGCTGCGGAAAGCGTCCAGTTTGAGGCTGAAGAAACACCGTTTGAACAGATTCTGGCGAAAGCGAAAAACCAAAACAAACTTGTTTTACTGGACCTGTATGCGGATTGGAGTACCTGGTGTAAAAAATTAGATCAAGAAGTTTATACTGATCCGGAGGTTATCAAATTCAGTGAAAAATTTATCTGCATTAAAAAAAATCGTGAGCAGGCTGAGGGCGTCGCGTTGTCTGAAAAGTATCAACCCGGTGGTTATCCCTGTGTGCTTTTTGTGGATGCGGAGGGTCATGAAATCGATCGGATTGCGGGTTTCGTTGAGGCCAGTCGGTTTTTAAAGGTAATGGTTAACATTTATCTGGGAATTGATACGTTTACCGGTTTAATCAAGGCCCATCAAAATGAGCCCGGGAATGTGAGCACCACTTTTAAGCTGGCGGAGAAATATTCCGTGCGCGGTCAGGTAAAGCCTGCTAAAGTACTTTATGAAAAAGTGCTGGAGTTGGACCGGGATAATTCCAGCGGCTATCTTCCCAATACCCATTTTGCGCTGGGAAATATGGCGGTCAAAGCGAATGAACTGGCGTCGGCGGAGCACCATTTTAAAACGATTTTATCTCAATATCCGGATTTTGATGCAGTGTCTTATGTTTATCGCAGTCTGGGCTGGATTTATACGACCCAGAACAAATCACAGCATGCAATTGAGGTGCTCGAACAGGGTTTAAATCAATTGTCACCGGAGGTGAACAAAGATGCTCTTTTTTATTTTTTAAGCCTGAACTATTCGCTTATCGGTCACGACCAGATGGCCTTGGATGTATTGAAAGAGATAAATTCCAATGAAGTCGATCCGTTCCTATTGCAAAAAGTGAAAGCGCGCAGTCATTTTCGGTTAGGAGATTTACAACAGGGCCTGGCGATTTTAGCCGAAGAATATGAAAAGATTAAAAATGACCCGCAGAAGGTGAATGATCTGGCCTGGCTTTGCGTTGAGGAAAAGGTGAAAGCTGAGCAGCCGATTCGGTGGGCGGAATCTGCCGCCAACTTGTCCCAACGCGATCCGCTTATTCTGGATACTCTGGCCGAGCTGTATGCCTTAAATAACCGGCTGCCGGAGGCAATTAAAATCGAAGAAGAAGCGTTACAAAGCGTTAAATCCGAAAAATATCAACAACAGTTTTCCCAGAAAATTAAGAACTGGAAAGCGCAGATGAAATGAAAAAATGACAGGCAGTTTTGGTTTTTATTCAGACACCAAATAAAAAGCCCCGAATAACAACATCGGGGCTTTTTTTATCGGATTGGTTTTAAAGTGATTAATTGCCATTTCTTCCCTGCAGAAAATTAATCATGCGGGGAACTACCAGCGGTACCACGTCCGGGAGCATCTTCGGCATCAGGTTGTCCATTACTTTGGGCATCAGGTCGGGCATTTGTTCCTGCATATAATCCGGCATTGGGATCATGGCCGAAATTCGCGAAAGCATGGTGGGCAACACTTTGGGCATCATTCCCGGCAGGAGTTTGGGGAATAAAATCGGGAACATCGGTTTCATCATGGCAAACATGGCATTGCCTACGAATCCAAGCTTTCCGATGAATTGCATCATGCTTCCCATCCCCAGCGGCATTGCCTTCAATAATTCGGGCCACATTGTGTTCATTAAATCCGCGAATCCCTGGGGAGTCATCAGGGCAATCATTCCTTCAAATACTTTCCACTGCCGGGCTACTTCGGGGTCGGGATCGGCAAAAGAATAGCCCAGTCCCCGGCATGCATAAGCCGCTAAGTCGTGAATTTGTAGCGGAAGATTTTTCTTTTGCTGCGATACCCGTAATTGAAATTCACAACAGGGGCAGGCGGCTAAGACACTTTCCGCTTTATTTTCAATCGCCTCATCCAGCCGTTCTTTGCCAACTTCGTGGGCCACGAGGGGGTCTTTAATCAGCGTCAGTACACTACCGCAACAATGTGCCAGGTCCCGGATATATTCCATTTCCACAAATTCCACACCGGGAATGGCCTGAATTAATTCGCGCGGTTCATCATAAATGCCGGAAACCCGTCCCATGTGACAGGAATCGTGCCAGGTGACGCGTTCGTTCACCGGGTGGGTAAATTGGAATTCGCCGCTACGGATTTTTTCCGCCACCAGTTCACTGTAGTGTTTGGCTTGGATGGAATAATCGATTCCTAATTTTTCCGCCCACTCTGGATAAACGTGGCGCCACATCATGTCGCAAGCCGGACAGGAACTAACCACGGTATCAGCGCCTGCCGCTTTAACCGCCGCAATATTTTTCTGCATGATCTGCGCAAACACCTCCCATTTTCCGGCCACTAACATCGGCGTACCACAGCAATTTTCCTGCTGGCCCAGGTAAGTGAAGTCGATTCCGGCCGCATCCAATAAGGTGACTGCGGCGGCGGCAATATCATGTTCAACATACGAAGCTGTACAGCCGGCAAAATAAACCACCGGACTTTTGTGTTCCGGATTGTGTTTTTCCCAGAGCGGTTTCGGGAACCAGTCGGTGCGATTTTTTCGATACCCGGCCCAAATATTCCCTTCGGCTTGCAAGGCTGCACTCATCATTTCGAACGGTGGGAAGGTCATTTCCTTTTTCTCATGAATTAATTTGCCGCGCAAGGTCATCCACGCCGGTTCAATGGGCAGGGCCGCCGAACAGCGTAAATTACACAATTCGCAGGTGGTACAAACGATCATGGTGTCAACCATCTTCTGAGTCCAATGGGTGCGCCCTTCCATATATTCACGTAACCAGTACCATTTCCCGCGTGGCGATTGACTTTCCCAGCCACGACCGTAAAATTGATCGCATTCGTCAATGCAATAACCACATTGGGAACAGGCATAAGCGTACCAGGCAACATCACCCGGAATATCGCGAACTTCTTTCTGGGCCGGTCTTTCGCCCACTTCCGTCATTACCAGGTTCCCGAACGGACGCGCCAGGGGTTCGAGTAAATGGGCTTTGCCGAGAATTTTACTGATTAATTTTTTCCCGATTACTTTATCCGGATTTAAAATACCCTGCGGATCGACCTGCTGCTTAAAGGCTTTGAGACGTTCTACCCGCGCTTCGCCCATGATGTCTTTAATACGACTGGAAAAATAAAGTCCGGTGGAATAAGCCCGTCCCCCATATTTTTCGGCAATTTTCAGAATGGTGAGGACCAGGCTAAATACCAGATTATAGCCAAACCTGCGCTGATCACTGGGAATAAAACCCAGAATAACGACTTCGGGCTGACCATTTCGACCGTGCTTAATGATCACGCCCTCTTTAACCACCGGCTGCTTAACCCGATCTTCGATTTCAGTCATCACCTGATCAAAATTTTCCAGGGGAACCACCACTTCCGCCGGGACCAGTGACGGTCCCAGTCGTTTTACTACCATTAATTTGTAGCGTTCTTTCCATTCGTGGTCGGCAATTTCTTGACTCAGCATTTCTCCCTGATGCTGCTCAATAATTTCCGGTAACCGGGTCAGGACGGCCGCCCGGTCAGCTTCGCGAAAAGCAATAGTTGCAATATACGCAATCGGTAAGAGCGGTTTGTGCTCGACTGGCTCCCCGTGGTGCGTCATCACCGGCGCCTGATTTTTCAGCTCGGCCATTTTGGGATTAATGAAAACAATGGACCACACCGGTAAATCCTGCTTGACAATTTCCTGAAAAGCCGTCTTGCAGTTGCTGGCCGCTTTAAATGCCACGGCGACCACTCCGATTGCGGTGAGGGGCTGCAATTTCAGGCAGACTTCGCTAATAATTCCGGTAATTCCTTCCGCATCGGCTACTAATTCCAGGTCGTCACCGGTAAATTCCTTGATTTTTCCGTCCGGTAATACGGCCTTGGCCGAGACCACGTTTTCAGCAAACCATCCATATTCGTAGGAACCAAAACCGGCCCCGCCCTGAGCCAGCCAACCGCCAACCGACGAGCCGGGATAACTGGAAGGATACAATCGTAAGGCAAGCTTTTCCTTTTTAATCACACGATCCAGTTGTTCCCAGGTAATGCCGGGTTGTACGGTTACCGTCTGGTTTTGTGGGTCGATTGCCAGCACATCTTTCATTCGGTAAAAATCAATGACAATTCCTTTCTGGGTTGGCAAAACGCCACCATATCCTGACGACGCCTTTCCGCGGGGGGTTAAGGGAATCTTCCTTTGCGCGGCCCAACGTACCAATTCACTCAATTCAGTTTCATTGGTCGGTTGAACCACCGCGTCGGGGATGGTATTTCCGATTAATGGTTTAAATAATTTGGGCATCGCGGCAATATCATGACCATAAAGCAGACATTCGGTTTGGTCAAAAGTGACCCGGTCCCCAAATTTTTCGGTGAGCCATAAGCGATCTTCTGGGCTTACTCTGGCCATTATTTTTTCCTCCTAACTCATTGTAAATATGCTGCTAATTATCGTTAACCTGGTTTTATATCAATTTAAAGACTTAATTCAATTAACGCTATTAATCAATGACCATATTATTAGTTAATATTAGCAAGTATTCGTCTAAAAAAATTATTGCTTTTTAAGCCAATCTTCAACGGCACAATTAAGCTTTTTCAATAAATTAAACATCGCCGAATGATCTGCTTTGGGAAAATGTGCCAATATCTCTTCGTGAATTTTGAGATTGTCGGCAATTAAGGTTTCGGCCAATTTTGCACCTTTCGGCGTTAAGGATAAATTAAAAATGCGCCGATCATTGGTGCCGGCTTCTCTGAGCACTAACTGCTTGCGTACCAATCGATCGATAATCCGGGTAATTCGACTGCTGGTTAAGGACATCTGAAAAGCCAGGTGATTGACCGTCAGGGGCTGGTGTTCGTAGAGAATGCGAAGACAACGGGCATCGGCAATTGAGACGCCGTATTGGGCCACATGTTTGGCTTCTTTTTCCTGGCAGTGCATAAAAAGCTGGGTAATAATATCGGCGAGTTTTTCAGCATTTGACATGTTTGTGTACCGGCTGATAATTTAGTAATCCCTGTTAATAGTTGATAGTGTCAAATATATTAATATTATTTTAAAAATGCAAGGAAAATTTTCAAACCGATATTATCGCTTGAAGCGATAATATCGTTAGTTCGGTTAATCAGAAACGCGCCCGGCAGAATATATCAATTGGGTAACTATTCAGGGGTAGGAAGTAAAACACGTGCGACGCACTTGAGGACACAGATCGACTTTATCAAAACACATATTTAATCCAAGAAAATGCGTCTCAGCTTCTCCAAAAGTGCGTCGCACGTTGATCCGATGAACAGTTACTCAATTGGATTGCTTTATCCGTTGGATATTGAAATGCTATTTTGAAAATATTATTCATTCGGTGTGAATAACCAGAGGAAGGCTGTTCGAGATGATTTTTTTAATATTTTATATTTACTCAATCTGACTTTCATTCGGTGTCGAATGTTCTTCAGCGGCTTTCGTTTTTTTCCGGGTCGGCACGCGACAGGCATCTGGCGCCAGTCAGGTGGAAATACCGAAATGAGGTAGAATCCATTTTTGAAGAACAAACCAGCCGGCAATAATCAATAAGAATCCGATTAAATCCATTCAAATGTTCCTTTCAGTTGCTTGATGCTCAGTTGGAATTTATCCGAATATACAAATTTATAAGCAATATTCCAAATGAATTATGACATCTTTTTTTTCAGTGCTGATTTTAAATTCGATTTAGATTTAAGCTGGTGCGGTGTTCAATTTAATTGAGCAAATAGCATTATCGGCAATTAAAAGAGCTTGAGTTTTTACTAAAGAATTCCTATATTAGCGGTGGATTGAAATGACCCTTTTACGTGAAAATATTGAAATTCAGCTAAATGAATTGTGTGTGCCCATAAACAGGAAAGGTAAAAAATGTTCGAATTAGATATTCCCGGATTTAATGTCCTGAAAATTCAAAACCTCGTTTTTGACTACAATGGAACGCTGGCTTGTGACGGTATTTTGATAAGTGGTGTTGTATCCCGGTTAAAACGTCTGGCCGAAGATTTTCAGATTCACATTTTGACGGCCGATACTTTTGGGACAGTGAGTCAACAACTATCTGGAATGGCTGTTCAATTATCAGTGCTACCTGCAACCAATCAGGCCCGCGAGAAATTGAAGTATGTACTGCAATTAGGGGCCGATCAGACAGTTACTGTTGGCAATGGTCGCAATGATTGTCTCATGCTCAAAAAGGCGGCAGTGGGTATTCTTGTGCTCCAAACCGAAGGCGTGGCATTGGAAACCCTCCTAAATGCAGATATTATAACCCCCGATATTAATGCTGCGCTTGACCTTTTACTCAATCCCTTAAGAATCAAAGCAACATTACGGTCCTGAGGAAATTGTATCAAAACCGATTTATATCCTATCAATTAGTGATTTGGCTGGAACAAGCTATTTCAATTCAGATTGGTAAATTGGGCAAATTTGATTTTCCAGCGGGACGTTATGTTTATACCGGTAGCGCCAGGAAAAATATTCATGCGCGAATAAAGCGCCATCTGCAATCGAACAAGAAATTACACTGGCATATTGATTACGTCTTAGCCCAGCCGGACGTCGAAATCGAACAGGTTAAATTGGCTGAAATACCGGAATGTGAATTGAATCGCCGGACACCCGGACGAATTATTGTACCGCATTTTGGTGCTTCTGATTGTAAAGGTGGTTGTGGCAGTCATTTGAAATTTTTAGGAGAAATTCCGGAGATTGGAAAGAGACGGCAGGTAACAGTTCAGACACCAGTTTAGGAAACTCTCGAAGTTGCTCCGCCTGATCTTCGAGCTTTTCAATCAACTTAAAAGCCATTTTCGAAGAAAGTTTGAGGGTTGAAGCGTAATAAAAGAAAAATTAAAATCATCCAGGGCTGAAATTCCCTTCAGCCCTGGATAAAAAAATCTAACCGTATTTGATGAGTAGCAGTTTGTATATGGAAACCTAGGCCACCCGCTGCCTGGATAACAATGCGGTGTTGAAGCCCGGTTTAAATATTATCGAGGGCATTTATGGCCGAGACGGACATCTCATCCGAGGACCGGGGGAAGGTGGATTTGCCAATGATTATTTGACGAATATTATTATTTTTGGGAAAATTACCTTTCATGTCGATATTATCGGAACCTGGCTGGCGGGTCATGAACCGGGGAATTTTGGGCTGTTTCATCTGACACGCGAAAAGGGATTTATTGCGACGCTGAATCCACGTAAGATTCCGGTTTATGAATGGTTTTCCGATGGCACTGCCATTGCCAAAACATTAACCGATTTCGAGCGCACCCCCCT
>Ga0180438_10003037_pt1 | contig 26112 bp, 19 predicted proteins | sample SS_ome_12_FD_132455 | JGI IMG/M metagenome (GOLD analysis project Ga0180438, IMG submission 132455) | Hypersaline lake sediment archaeal communities from the Salton Sea, California, USA - SS_3_D_2 metaG | ecosystem: Environmental > Aquatic > Non-marine Saline and Alkaline > Hypersaline >... | reverse complement strand
TAATGATAAATAATCTTGTAAAATTGCACCATTATCCTTTACAAATGAATCTGAAGCTTGTATATAATTGAATATAATAAACTTAATATATATATTTGGTTCCGAAATTATGCGTTTGCACCCGATAATATTTAACTGCAATGTGAAAGCAAGTCGTAATCGGCCTTTTTCACCAAAAAGAAGTGAATCTAAAAAAAAATAACTGTTTCGTTGTTGTGAACAAGCAATTATTAATATGCCCGGGGAGTCCTTCAATGCCGGAAATCTCAGTTTATGTTAAGAATTTAACCAAACAGTTCAAGAATTTTATAGCAGTGGACAATGTCTCCTTTGAGGTTTACAAAGGTGAAATTTTTGGTTTTTTAGGCGCCAACGGCGCCGGCAAAACCACCACCATTCGGATGTTGTGTGGACTGTTACTGCCGACTGCGGGCGAAGGACGGGTCGGTGGTTTTGATATTATGACGGAATCCGAGCGAATCAAACAAAATATTGGCTATATGTCTCAAAAGTTTTCGCTGTATAATGACTTAACGGTCTACGAGAATATTCGTTTTTATGGGGGAATTTATAATTTGTCCAATCATCAATTGACGGAAAACACCGAAGCGTTAATTACTCGGATGCATCTTCAGGACTGGCGTAATCGGCTGACTGGCGAGCTTCCGCTGGGGTGGAAACAGCGACTGGCCTTGGGTTGTGCGGTTTTGCATGACCCGAAAATAGTCTTTTTAGATGAACCAACCAGTGGTGTTGATCCGATTTCACGACGTGAGTTTTGGGATTTTATTTATTACCTGGCCGACAACGGCAAAACCGTTTTTGTTACCACGCATTATATGGATGAAGTTGAATATTGTAATCGCTTATCAATCATGTATCAGGGTAAAATTATCGCGCTGGACACGCCCACCGGGTTAAAAAAAGCATTCAACCAACAGCGAATTGAAGAGGTTTTTATCCAGCTTGTTGATCGCTAATGCTCTCAGTAACTTTTGAATAAGGATTAAAAAAATGAAATCCCGAATTATCCCCATTGTACGCAAAGAATTCATTCACATCATTCGTGATCCGCGATCATTGATTATTATTTTGTTCATGCCGACGCTAATGATAATCATCTTCGGTTACGCTTTTAATTCGGATTTAAAAGACATTAAAATGGGTGTGTTGGATTACAGTGGAACCGAACCTGCCCGGCAATTGATTCAAAAATTCACCAGTTCGGGTTATTTTATATTGGTGGATAAATATCAGAATCTAAAACAAATCGAGAATAATATTAAAAAACGAAAGTTACAAATGGCGCTGGTTATCCCGGCTGATTACGCTGAATCCGTTCTCACCAAATTCTGGACGCCGGTGCAGATCATCATTGACGGCAGTAATTCCCAATCCGCCACGATTATCCAGAATTATGTTGACCTAATTACTGCTGATTTAGGGAGTACACTCAGCCTGACTGATTTCAAATTACCGTTTGACGTGCGGGTCAGTATTTGGTACAATCCGGAATTAAAAACGATTCATTTTTTTGTACCGGGGATTATTGCCATGATTTTGGTCATGATTTCCGCTTTGCTGACCTGTATTGCCATTGCCAAGGAACGGGAAGAGGGCACCCTGGAGCAAATTCTGGTGTCGCCAATACGGGCCACTGAGATTGTTATTGGCAAGGTAATTCCCTACATCTGCCTGGCCTTTCTAGACGGGCTTTTAATTATCATCGTGGGTGTGTTGTGGTTTGGAGTCCCCTTCCGGGGCAGTATCTGGCTGTTATTATTGTTAGCCCTGGTTTATATTTACACCGCCTTGAGTTTTGGCTTACTCATCTCCACGATTGCGCCGTCATTACGGGTGGCAATGTTGGTGACGCTGGCCACCACGATTATGCCGACGATGCTTTTGAGTGGTTTTATTTTTCCCATTGAAAGCATGCCCCGACTGTTACAGGCCATTACGTTGCTCGTTCCGGCGCGTTACTTTCTGGTCATTGTTCGCGGGATTTTATTAAAAGGAATCGGATTTCAATATCTGTGGCAATCGACGGGTATTCTATTTCTGATGGGGACACTTTTCCTGGGGATTAGTGCCCGACGTTTTAAGCCGAGATTGGAGTAAAACATGCGACAAATTCAGTTCTTATTATATAAGGAATTTCTTCAATTCTTCCGGGATAAAATGATGCTCCGCGTGGTGATTATTATGCCCGTTGTAATGCTTTTGCTGCTGGGTCACGCGGTGACGACGGATGTAAAAAATATTGCCGCGGTGATTCAGGACCTCGATCATTCGGCTACCAGTCGAATGTTGATTGACAAAATTCGTCAAAGTGGCTATTTTGAACTAATCCACTCCCGGCAAGGATTGGCACAAATTGGGGATTTCCTTGATCGTGGGCAGGTCAAACTGGCACTGGTTATTCCAACCGGATTTGAAAATGACCTGTTGAGCAACAATTCTCCGGCGGTACAAATCATCATTAATGGGGAAGATGCAAAAAGTGCTCAAATTGCAATGGGCTATTTGAGTCAAATCATAAAAATGTTTGCTCAAAATATTTTTATCAATCAACTCACCCAACAGCCGCGTTTGATGCAGCAAATTCATTTCGTCGAACCCGTCACTCGCATCTGGTATAATCCTAATTTAGAGAGTGTTAATTTTATGGTGCCCGGCATTGTGGCGATGTTAGTTACCGTCTTTTCGATGATTTTCACGGCGATGGGCATTGTGCGGGAAAAGGAAGCGGGTACACTGGAGCAACTGCTGGTGACGCCCATTCGTCCCCTTCAGTTAATAATTGGTAAAACCTTGCCTTATGTCATTATTAGCTTTATTGACGGCATTTTTATAATGACACTGGCCAAACTCATTTTTGGAATTCCAATTATTGGCAGCCTGGGATTATTGTTTGGATTTATGCTGGCTTATATTCTCTCCACGCTGGGACTGGGTATTTTTATTTCCACGATTAGCGAAACCCAGATGCAATCATTATTTATCAGTTGGTTTTTTATGGTATTAATGTTTATTCTGTCCGGCTTCTTTATCCCGATTGAAAATATGCCCCGCTGGATTCGGTTTTTCAGTTATCTGGACCCGCTGCGCTATTTAATCACGACGATTCGCGAGATTTTCTTAAAGGGGAGCGGACTGGAGCATCTCTGGGTGGAGGGTGGAGCAATGTTGGGATTTGGCGTGATCATTATTAGTCTGAGTGGGCTTAGATTTAAAAAACGAATTCAATAAAACTCGATGTGTCAAACTATGACCAAAGTGGTTTTGAGATTCAACCTTTAAGTCCTCTCTTTTTTAAGAGAGGATTTAGGTGAGTTTTTAAAATTAGAGAATCTCAAAACCATTTTCACCTTAGTATAAACCAGTTTCATTGTCTTTCCTCTTTCTCAGGCGGTTTGATCCTCTTTTCGAAGACTTTCTAAATACAATGATAAAAGTATCGGTAAGTAAGCCAGTCGCTTTTTTTCAAATTGAAACCGGCAAGCGGCATAATTTTTGTGAAATGCCAATAACATTTCATCCCGGGAATATTCAGAAATTGTTCGCCTGACGTCTGACCTCAAAAATGCTTGTTAATAAAAACAGTTCTGATTATATTATTGTAAGTTTTAATTCTTAAATATGAGATTATTTGAAAGGAGTTCATTATGTCTAAAATCTTGATGCGCGTTATTTTTTTGAGCATGTTATTGACTTTAATGTTAAGCTGTTCAAAAGATGAAAACAAAAATCCCACCGCACCGGAAAAAGAGGAGCCTCCTGTTTTTGAAGTGCAAACCGTCACCATTCCAACCAAAATGCAACAGTCTCCCGATCCCCAGGCGCAGATGGTCGTGGCGTATGTTGGAATGATTAACAGCTTCGCTAATTTCCAGGGCCTGTTAGTACCACCGAATACGCTGACCAAGCCGTTAGCCACCACTGACGGTCCTTCCTGGAGCTACACCTGGGTTGATCAACGAACCGGGGTGACAGTGACCTTGACGATTAGTCAAACTCAAACGCATTTTATTTGGGATGTTGTTATTTCCGGTGAATACGGCGGCGTGAAAGTTAATAACTGGAAAATTCTTCATGCCGAACGCACCTTGAACGGAGACCACGTGGTTTTTACCATTTATGAAGTTAATAACACCGAAGTGGCCATGATCCTGGAGTGGACCAATAAAACTGATGGCTCCTCTGAAATGATTATGACCGTCCCGACCGAAATGCAGCTTAAAGTCTTAAAAAATGCTGATAATTCTGGATCACTCGAGTATTATGAATGGGTCAATAACGTCTTTGTAATGACTTTTAAATCGGATTGGACAGCTACCGGGTCCGGACAATGGTGGTCATATAATCAAGACGGCCAATTGAAAGATTCCGGGAGTTGGGGCTAATTTTTTATCACAATTTCAAACATCATAAAACCTCAAGGCTAAAGGCCTGTGAATGAAATGATTATTCCGTACCGGAATTTTATGGAATTCATAGTCCTGAGTTGTTGTTTAACGCTGCTTTGAGGTTTTATTTTTATACAATAATATATCATAATTATGATATATAACCGATATTTAAAAAAATTTTGCGCTGCGATTTTAAATATTAATAATACTGTCCAATGATAAAAAAAAGATTAAAACGGATTTCTGCATCCTGAAATTCATGAAGGTATTAATAGGTCAGTGCGTAGTTATTTTAATAATAATCAGTTATTTCCTTTACAACATGGTTCCTTGGGGGACTGGCGGTATTTTTCTCAGTATCATAAAAGCGAATTTGATTAAAGGTAGGTCGAAAAATGGTTCTTCACGCAATATTTCATTACAATAAATATAAAAAAGAATATCAATGTTGTTACACAAAGATAATTATTTTTTTCTTGAGCTTTAAATCAGAATTTGCTATTATTGAATCAATATCATAAATAAATATAAATAATTGTAACCGATTAACCGGGCACTTTCAAACCGTGATGTATTACCGTAAAAGTGCGAAGAATGCACCTTCAACAATGAGTTTTTATCTCTTTTTATTGGGCTAAGAAAGCGAAGATGACACTTCTTCGCACCCGAAAAATGTCCTGAAATCGATTACAGATCATATTGGGAACCAATCTGATAAATTGAATATGTTCTCATGCTACGATTAATCTTAGCCAAAATCGTTCTGATGGCGACAATAGTAATGGCTCAGGAGCTTCCATTTCATAATTATTCAACGGTGAATGGACTCACGCAAAGCCAGGTGGCAAAACTCCACCAGGATAAATTGGGCTATCTTTGGTTTAGTACCTATAATGGCGTTGACCGTTATGATGGGGTGGCATTTACCCATTTTGAATTTTATGAACAGCTCGTTCGGACGATGTATGAAGATTCACGCGGATTTATCTGGTTCGCCAGCAGCACAGCCGGACTATTTTTTTTGCCGGTTCAAAATCCGGTTGACAGTCTGCTTAAGAATATTAATACTAATGACGGATTAAATTCAAATTTAATTATGGCGCTTGTGGAAGATCGGCACCATAATTTGTGGGTGGCAACCTTAAATCAGGGATTTAACTACCTGCGGTTTGAAGCCGACTCGTTGGTGTCAATCGATTCCATTCATATCACCGAAATGAATAATGATAAACAGGTTTTATGTTTATCCGAAGATTCTAAAGGACGAATTTGGTGTGGTTATACCGAAGGACTCAGCATTTTTCAGTGGCAAACGAACCATGAACTCACCGTAAGAAATTTATCCTCGCGCGAGGGCCTCCCTCAAGTCCGGATTTATGACATCCAGCAGACTCCGGATTCCACTATTTGGTGTGTTACTTCCGACGGTGTCTATTGCTCTGATCTCGAAAATATTTACTTTCACCCTTTAAACGTTTTAGACTCCTCGGCCATGAATATCGAAACCCGGGTGCTTCAGTTCGATAGTCAAGGGAAACTCTGGCTGGGTACTAACGGAAATGGGATTTATCGGGGCACCTATCAGGCTCAGAAAAAGGGGTGGAAGTTTGAAAATTTTACCACAATGAATGGTCTGGTTGGCGACCGGGTTTATACGATTTTAGAGGATCGTGAGAAAAATCTCTGGTTTGGCACCTGGGGAAATGGCGTGAGTAAATTAATTCATAATGGCTTTATCAATTACCGCATGGCCCTGGGACAACCCTTAAAAAATATTTATGGCCTTTATCAAGACCATCTGGAAGATATTTGGATCGGAACTGACGGCCGTGGCATATTACGCTTAACAAACGGCAAATACACCCAATATGATAGCGAAAATGGGCTGGGAAGTAATAGTGTCTGGTATATTTCGGGTGATCGGGAAGACAATATCTGGTTGTGTACCTTAAATGGATTAAAATGTTTTCACCCGCGGATTAATTGTTTTACCCATTTAACCGAAGCCGATGGTCTCGCCGGGAATAACGTTTTAAGCGTGTACGAAGATCGGTTCGGGCATTTTTGGGTGGGACATTTAAATACCGGCGTAACCCTTTTTCAACATAATCCGGCCAGCGCTAACAAAAAACAGAGTGCCCATTTTCGACACCTTTTTCCGGGGCACGCTGTTTATTGTTTCCATGAATCAAAATCGGGGGCGATCTGGGTGGGTTCGGTTAATGGTGCCTTTCGATTGAGTACCATTGAAGAATCCATTGACCAACTGGCTGATTATGATTTAAAACTTTTAGATAATATTTCCGTCTGGTGCATTTATGAAGACCGGTGGGAGCGGATCTGGTTTGGTACCAATGGAAATGGTTTGATCTGTTTTAATGGTGATTCGCTGATTCAACTTACAAAAAAAAATGGCCTTTGTGACAATACAATCTACTTTATTCAGCCTGATTCTTCTAACCATCTGTGGCTGGGGACCAACCGTGGCATCAATCGCGTACAAATTGAGTTGGATTCGCTGAAAGTGTGCCAACATTTTGACACCCGAGACGGACTCGCGTCGAATGAAACCAATGTCAACTGTTCAATTTTAGATCAAAAACAGCAGCTCTGGTTTGGAACCGTCGCCGGGGTGTCTCAATATCTGCTGGAAAAAGAATCCGCCAATTCAATTCCACCATTAATCTACATCAAAGGTCTGAAGCACTTCGACCAACCAATTCCCTTAAAAGAATCTCTGAAACTGAATCACAAACAAAATAATTTAACCTTTTCGTATTTGGGTCTCAGTTTTAAAAATGAATTAGGAATTAAATACCAGTACAAATTAATGGGATTTGACCAGGCGTGGTCAGAAATAACCGCACAACGGGAAGTCCAATATACCAAACTCGACCCGGGTAAATATTGTTTTCAAGTAAAAGCGGTTAACAGCGACGGGATGTGGAGCAAGCTGGCGAGCCTTTATTTTTTTATCGCCCCACCCTGGTGGCTAAGCTGGTGGGCCCGAACGTTGAGTTTTATTATTCTGGTAATGGTGGTATTTCTGCTGTATGAACTGCGGGTTCGTCATGTAAAAAAATTAAATCGACGGTTAGAAATGAAAGCTCAGCAAAAAACAAATGAATTAACGGCGTCCGAACGGAGGTATCGCACATTAATTGAATCAAGCGATGATTTTATTTTTACGGTTAATTCGCAGGGTCACTACACAACATTGAATAAAACCTTTTGCGACCGTTTTCAGATCAAACAAAAAGAATTAATTGGGAAAGGTGAACTTGAATTTTTACCAACTGACACCTCGGTGTTGATGCAACAGAAGATCCAACAGGCATTACAAGGCGAGATCGTCACCTTTAATTTGAACTTTATTCATCCTCAACTCGGCGTTTTTGAAATCGAGACAACACTCTCGCCATTAAGGGAAGATAGTGGGCTCATTTGTGGCGTTGTTGGTATTGGTCGTGACGTGAGCGAGCGCATCCGCATGCAATATGAAATAAAAAGTGAACGTGACAAATTAAGCACCATTCTCGAAGTGATGGACGACATGGTGATGATTATTAATGGGGAATCTAAAATTATTTATATTAATCGCGCCTTTAAAAAAACCTTCCCGAACATTAATATTGGCCCTTCTTCAGATGAACTAGTTCAGACAGTTCTTAAAAAATATAAGCCGTCAAAGAAATTTGTAAAAGGGGCGTTAGCAGAGCCACCCCAAGCCTGGGAGTATGAAGACAAACGACGTAAGTTATTTCTCAGTGGCATCTCCTGTGCCATTAAATTACCAGAAGGCGCCTGTCAGGTGTTCATTCTACGAGATATTACCGAACGACGCAAACTGGAAAAAGAACGTTTAAATGCCGAACGCCTGGCTGCCGTCACCCAGACCGCCATTGCTTATAATCATGAGATTAATAATCCACTGTTTGGAATCATTGGCTATTTGGAAATCATGATGCAAAACGAAACCGATCCGAATCGATATGAAGAATTAAGTCTCATTTATGACGCCGCCAATCGAATTGCTGAGGTTACCAAACGTTTGAAACGGCTCACCCGACCCGCTATTCGGGAATATGTCGGTTCGGTTAAAATGCTGGACGTGGCCGCTTCTACGCAGGGAGACATCTAAAATGGATTCCCGGAAACAATTATTGTTAATTGATGACGAAGTCATTGTTCGGCGAATGCTGGCGTCTTTCCTGGAACCCTATTTTAAAGTTCAAATCGCCGCCGACGCCTTTGAAACCATCGCTTTATTATTTGGACTTAACGCGCAGCAATTGCCCTCCGAATTTGATCAACTACAAAAATATATTACGCGTTATTCACGTCAATTTGAAGGCAGGATTCATCATCATTCCATTTTAAAAATCTGTCCGGACATCATTATTGCCGATATTAAAATGCCGAAAATTAATGGCTTTCAACTGGTTCACATTCTTCGCAAATACCTCCCGACAGTCCCCGTTTTTATGATTACCGGTTTTGAAGACGAGGGTTACGACCACGAGGTCTCCCGCCTTAAAATTAATGAAATTCTGGCCAAACCTTTTTCACCAATGATTTTACTGGAAAAAATTAAGAAGATTATGCACATTTAAATTTGATACGGAATGAAAAAGAAAGCAGTGGCTTTGATTCGGATTGAAAGAGGAAGAATGAGTTCTTAATCCCAGTTAATAAAGGCCTTGATCACCCCGTCCTGATAATTTCCCACCAATTCATAAGCGGCTTGTGCCTGTTCCGGCGCAAAGCGATGCGTTTTAAATAAACTCAAATCACTTTTATTCGCTTCAATGGCGTTAATCGTTGGCTGAGTGCATTCATTTTGGCGACGGATGTTTTGAATTCGAATTTCTTTTCGTCGGAGCAGGTCAATGTCGCCTGAAATTCGTTCCGCCTGAGGAATGCCGATCAGAACGAGAGTGCCGCCGGGTTTTAATAGTTCAATCGCTTCGTCAATGGTTGCCTGTTCGCCGGCACATTCAAAGACCAGGTCGACCCCTGCCGGTTCCCGCTCTAAAATTTGAGAGACGGCATTCACTTGATCGGAATTAAAACTGTGGGTGGCCCCCATTTTTTGGGCGATGGCAACGCGTTCCGGAATCAGATCAGTGGTATAAATCGCTTTCATTGATTTTAATTGTAAAATCGTGAGGACGGACAGGCCAATGGGCCCCGTACCCAGAATCGCCGCGGTCTGCTCGGGCTGGATTTCGCCTTTTACAACTGAATAATAACCAATGGTTAGTGGTTCCATTAATGCCCCGTCTTCAAAGCTGAAACTGGCGGGTAAAGCAAAAATCGATAATTCAGGCATGACTATATATTCACTTAAACAACCGTCCAGACCCGCACTGGTAGCCGAAGCCGGTGTTCCTAAAAATTTTAAATTTTCACAGGTGTGATATCGTCCGACCTGACACTGACGGCACTTCCGACAGGAAATGGCCGGATCAACCACCACGCGATCGCCCGGTTTAAAATTTTTGACCGCTGACCCGACCGCTTCAACAATACCCGCGCATTCATGACCCACAACATAAGGAAATTTGACAATTTGCCGTCCGATTCGGCCGTGCTTGAAATAATGTACATCAGAACCACAAACACCAACCGATTTAATTTTAATTAAAAGAGCATTCGGATTTTGAATCTTTGGTTTTGGCCCGTTTGCCACTTCCAAATGTTCTAATTCGGTTAGATACACAACTTTCAATTGACATTCCTCCTGGCGAAATAATTTTTAGTATGCTCGGTAACGAAATCCATTTAATCCGCCCGTTCAATATTTACAAAAGGTTGTGGATTGATAATGTTTTTTTAAAGTCATTAAAATTTTTAAATTGATGGCTGCAAATACCCAATTTCCGGGCAGCTTTTACATTGCGATATTGGTCATCTACAAAGAAACATTCCGCCGGCTTCGCCTTTAGCTCTTGAAGGACTTTCAGATAAATTGCCGGCATTGGTTTTTGCAATTTTAATTGATAGGACAGAAAATGCGGAGAAAACGTTTTTAAAACGGGCATGGTACGAACCAGGTGTTCGTAATGCCAGGCTTCAATATTGGACAATAACACCACTTGATATTTTGAGGCCAGTTTTTCGACGATTTCCACTACGTCGAGTTTGGGGCTGTCAAGCATTGATATCCAAATTTCTTTGAAATGAGCCAGACTAATATCACTTTTGAAATGCTGACATAATTTTTCATAAATATCTTCAGCCGTTTGTTCACCCTGCATCAGGCCATTAAAGTCGTTAAACTGATTAAATAGAAAAAGCCGAAAACGCGAAATGCGGATGGCAGTGGTAAGCTTTTGAACAAATCGATCAACGTTAATATTTACCAGTACCTTACCAATATCAAAAATGAGTATTCGAATCATTATTCAATTTCTTTTTCGTTCGATATTAAAATTTACCTTTTATTTGTTCTCACTGCCGGAAAAGGTAAAAATGAATTCATTTTTTCCGACCACTACTTTTTTAATAATTACAATCAGCATCGTCGCCGTTTGATAGGCAAGTGATTCGCCCTGTTCCTTGGAATGGCTTTGAAAGCGACCAGACTTTTTTTTAATGGGGGCATACCAGATTAGCCAGGGCAGATTTTCGAACTCCCGATCGCTGTAAAAAATGAGTTTAAATTGACGCCCATTTTTTATCTTTTTCCACGATTCCCTCACGCTTGTTATTTGGGGAAGGGTTTCCATCGGGAACTCACCCGTTTCATTAAATGGATATTTCTCACTGTGGGCATAATCATAAAGAATAACCGGCACATTCTCCGGTTTGCGGCCAATCCAGAGGGCGTCAACGCCGTAGTAAGCGATGTGAGTAGGATTCACCCGAACGCCCCACTGAGGATGTGTGGCAAATTCTTTTTTCAATAAACCCTGTTCAGCCTCGCGTTTCAATTCCTGGTGACAGCTCAAGGGATCGTTCATTTCGATAATTTGATACGGGTGTTCATCGGGTAGATATTTGAGATTGAGCCAGGAAACAGCTTCGTCTAAGGTAACAAATATATTGTCCGCATGAATTTGATCTAAAAAAGTCTCTAGAATTTGATTACTCGTCCGGATGTGCGAATCGTGGTCTTCCTGATGCACCAAAAACATAAAGAAATCATTGTGCGTCATGTTCTTTTTATATTCGCTTAGAATACGGGCATAATAATCGTTCTGATATTTCCAGATATTGTTCACGCGAATATCATCGGCATCGGTACTGAAGATGGTGGCACCATTTGGTGTAAAATAGGAAGTGTTTAAAATGTCACGCGTGGTCCATTGGAATAACCAGACCTTCCCATCGATTCCGGGCACCCGAAAATTATTTTCTTTCGGTTTATAGGCTTCCCAGGGTGTTCCACGATGAAACATACTGGTATCACAAGCGAGATGATCGTAGCCAATTCCCCAGACACCTTCCAGTTCGAGTTTTTCCGCCGCTTTGATAAAATTGGTTCCGACGGACCCTACCCATTGATCGACCCCCAGAATACGGGGGTAATAAGGAAAATTTTCTTCAGTAAATAAATCACAAATCGTATCTCGCAAAACGGAAATAATTTCAGTTGTTTGTTCAATACTGGTTTCGGTGTTATAATTCCGATAATTATGATAAAAATAAGAGCGCGGCAACAGTCCGTAATCATCCCCAAATTGCCAATGCCATTGTTTGAGTTGTTTAACGGCCTTATTGGCCACAATATCGTCAATCAGCCAGGTAATTGGGGTGTTGTATTTGTGAAAAATGGGTTCCAGTTTCAGGGCATGAATAAAAGCGTCGTTACCCATATTTTCGTCTTTATAAAGGACTAATTCATCATCGCCTTTCCGAAAATATTGGGCGGTGGGTTCGGGATTCCAGCCGTAATGAAAGTTACTTGAAATAACCAGCGTAACAAAAAATTCTCGTTCGCCAAAAACCCGCGCCTGGACCTCGACCATTACCTTTTTGTCCGTTTCCAGATCCGTTAGCCTTAGTTTAATCACCTGGTACTGATACAACAGTCCCACCGTTTCAAATAACAGTTCAATTTTTCCCTGCGCCTGTAAACGGCTGGTCAATGGTTTCAGGTTGGACGGACACCCGACAACTTCGACTTCAATTTTTTTATCAGCATAAAAGGTCAAACTGGATTTTTTTCCAATTAAACCGATTACTTTTTGTGGAAATAGCATAAGTTTCCCTGTGAATTATGACTTCACAATTTTCCAGCGTGTCCCCTCGGAATGATCTTCCAGCGCAATCCCAACAGAATTCAGCTGATCACGAATCTGGTCGGCCAGGTGCCAGTTTTTCGTTTTTCTGGCTTCCGTCCGTATGTCGATGATGAGGCCCATTAAATTGTTCAACATTTCCGTACTCGTCTCTTCAACGATTTGGGCGGGAATAATCCCTAAAATTTCTCCGGCAGTGTGTTGGTAAAATTGTTCAATTTCATTTAGCGTAGCCACATTTAATTCAGAATTTCCCTGGAGCGCTGGTTCAAGGGTGCGGCCAAAATCGAAGAGCGTGGCAATGGCCTGCGGCGTGTTAAAATCATCATCCATTGCCGCATAAAAGCGCTGTTTATATTCGTCAATCAAAGATTGAATGTTTTGAGCCACGTCAGTTGTTGCCGGTGAAGCGGGTGATGTGTTTTTTATTTGAAATTGAACCCGTTGGAGGTACCCGAGTAGTCGTTGGTGACCACGCGTGGCAGCCGAAATCGCGGTTTCGCTAAAATCAGTATTTGAACGGTAATGAGTTTCCAGGATGAAAAAGCGCAGTGCCAGCGGATCATATTTTTGAAAAGCCTCTTTCAAGTTGATAAAATTACCTAGTGATTTTCCCATTTTGGTACCATCCACCGTGACCATATTATTTAAAATCCAGTAACGCGCAAATTCCTTCCCGTAGGCGGCTTCGGCCTGCGCCACTTCACTTTCATTGTGCGGAAAGATATTTTCCAGACCACCGCCGTGAATATCAAATGGTAAGCCCAGATATTTCAACGCCATCACAGTACATTCCGCATGCCAGCCCGGAATACCCCGTCCCCAGGGACTGTTCCATTGCATAAGCTGATCAGGTTTCGCTGCCCGCCAGATAGCGAAATCGGCCGGAAAATGCTTGTCGGGATTCGCTTCGAGGCGGCCACTTTCTTCTAAATCCTCTACGTTGCGGTGGGACAGTTTACCATAGCTGTTCCAATCCCGCACTGAAAAGAACACTGAGCCATTACTGGTGTAAGCAACACCCTTTTCAATTAATTTCTGGGCTAGTTCAATTTGTTCAGGAATATGACCGGTGGCGCGGGGGGAGATGTCGGGTCGTTTGATGTTCAAGTGGTCCATATCCTCGAAATAGCTGCGCATGTAGAATTCAACCACTTCCATTGGTTCAAGCTGTTCAACGCGCGCCTTTTTCTGGATTTTATCTTCCCCTTCATCGGCGTCACCCACTAAATGACCCACATCCGTAATATTTTGAACGTAACGGACTTTGTACCCCTTTGCCCGTAAATAACGATTTATGATATCAAAAGTAATATAACATTTGGCGTGTCCAATATGAGAATGTCCATAAACCGTCGGTCCACACACATACATTCCCACCGAAGCCGGAGTCAATGGCTGAAATGTTTCTTTTTGGCGGGTCAGATAATTATATACCTTTAAACTCATTTGACGCTCCTTCGCACAAGTCAGATCCGAAAAAAATAAGCATATTAACTAAATTGATTAAATTCATCATTCAACGGAACCTGGTTGACATTCAAGGAATGATACCTGTTTTAAATTAAAACGAGATGCATTTCACGGCAGGCATTTAAAAAGAGGTATGAGATTACCGATATGTCCGTCGCTTCTAATGCTGAAATGATTTCCCCGTTGTGAAATTACAGCTTTTGCTGTCCGATTAATGGGGGAAAATAAATAAACTTTATTCATTGGATTTTATTGAGTTGCTAATTCATTCAGGAAGTTACTTGTTGTTTTTTAATACCCATATATTTAAAAATGTACCAGACATATTTAAATGACTCACTCGGATTCAGTTTATCCGAACCTCCCTACAAATTTCAAAACGAAATGTTCGCAACTCTCCAAATAAAAGAACATAGTGATTCAGGCTTATTCTTTTCATCTTGGAATTGATGAAATTAAGTTGTCTGTCAGGTATTCGTGAATTATGATTCGAATGGTAAAATTAGTAAAATTCACGCCAAAAGTCAAGCTAAAAATATAAGCGCAGGTCGCTAACGGCGATCGCTATTATTGTTCGAGGTTAAAGCACTGTTGAGTAAAACCCTCGCTGGCTTATTTCTTGCAACGATGAGGTTTCAATTGGAAATTAATTATTGTTTATTAAAGTTTTTACCCTGAATTATATTTTTCGAGTACCGAATATGCTGCTGATAAAGAAATCCTATTTCTACACAATGATTCTGGTTTTCCTTACCACCCATTCCGTCCACGCCGGTCAGCCGTTTGAATTAAAGCGACATTTTTATTATAAAATTAAAAAAGAAGAAAAACTAATCGGGTATGCTGAAGAATATCTGAAACCGGTTCGAGAACTTCCCAATCTAGAAGTTGAAGTGAGTTTTACTACGAAAATCGGGACCCAATATGCCCGATCACGTCTTCTAAAGCTTGAAAAAAAGGAGCTTTATTATATTGATTTAACCCACGATAAATTACTCAAGGGTGAGATTCATTATTCAGAACCAACTAAAAATAAGACATTTAAAGTGAACCTTGATTTTCAACATTTCAAGTTTGAAAAACAGGAGGCAAAGTCTGCCCGGAAATCCAAACCCGTTTTAATGTCCAGAAACACGGTCTTGCTTTATCATCGTTTTCTGGCCCTCTTTTTAGAAAAGCGGGTTACCGAAAAACAGCTAACTGGCAGTCTCCCTTTGATCTGGACCAGCGCGGGAGAGATCTCTGAAGGGCACTGGCAGGCGCTGAATGATACAACGCTCACCGTAAACGGCGTGCATTTAAGGTGTAACCATTTCGTAGTAAATGATCACATTAAACGGCCGGTTTATGAATTCTGGACCCTTGAGAATTCGGGTCGGCTTGTCAAATATAATGAATTCGCGACCGGGATTTGTTTTGAATTGGCCGATGTCACTTTTAAGAATTATGTTGAAACGCCATTTCAATTAGATACAAAAAAACCAATGCTTAGCAGGTTAGCGGCGAAAGTCATTGATAACCCAGATCGAGCGGCTTCAACCATTCGCTCTGAATTCATTGAATACAATATGGATGATGTGGAATATCCATTCGACGCCGATCTGTTGAAACCTCTGGAGTCTTACCTTGAACCCATCGACTCACCCTCTCCGTTTGATGCCGACACGCTGTTTCAAATCGGAATGGAGTTTACGAAAACAAAATCCTATTTTGATGAAGTACTGGCAACTTTTAGCCGCTGGAGTACGCATCAAAACGATTTGAAAACAGTTTTGGAAAAAGAAATGAATCGCTGGGATCAAACTGATTATCAGCGCTTTACCCAAACTCTGGCCCTTTTTTCACGACTCTGCCGTAATTGTAATATTCCGACCCGCTTTGTCCGCGGGATTTATTGTCTTTCAGTCGTGGAAAATCTTTGCTACAATTGGATTTGGTTGGAAGTGTCAGACGGGAAAAACTGGTATCCCTGGCATCTGGAAACGCCACACACCCCGTATGGTGGGGCTGAATTTATTCGCGTCTTGCCAGTGGATTGGGAGTATGTGAAAAATTTTAAATTTACACCCGTGAAAAATATGGTTATTGAAGATTATCAATTTTATATCAAACGGTCATTGTTTTAAATCTGTTTTGCTGTTCGAAGTCTTTACCTGCCCTCCCATTCAATAACATTTCCTTCAATATCCCGATAAAAACAGGAATATTGACCGGTGTGACAGGCCGGTCCTACCTGCTTTACCAGCAAGACAATGGCATCTAAATCGCAATCCACCCGAATCGATTGAACCAACTGAAAATGACCACTGGTTTCGCCTTTTACCCAGAGTTTCTGGCGGGAACGGGACCAGTAACAGGCCTTTCCATTTTGAATCGTCCATTCCAGGCTTTCGCGATTCATGTAGGCTAACATGAGCACTTCCTTCGTAGCGACATCCTGCGCAATCGCAGGCACCAATCCCCGATTGTCAAATTGAATTTGATCGATTAAGTTCATTCATAACCTCACGGGTATTTTTTGACTTTGCAAATACAATTTCAAATCTCGAATCGTGGTTTCGCGGTAATGAAAAATCGAAGCTGCCAGCGCGGCGTCGGCCTTTCCGTGCAGAAAAACGTCACGAAAATGCTCGAATGTGCCACCACCGCCAGAGGCAATGATCGGAATATTAACGGCTTCACTCGCCGCCCGGGTGAGTTCCAGATCATAGCCGGCTTTACTGCCATCCATATCCATACTGGTTAACAGGATTTCTCCCGCTCCCAACTCGGCCACCTGCTTAATCCACGTAATCACATCCATTCCGGTGGGTCGACTCCCGCCGTACGTAAAAACTTCCCACCGTCCGGGTTCGATGCGTCGGGCGTCTACTGCCACCACAATACATTGGGAACCAAACGCTTCTGCCCCCTTTGCAATGAGTTGCGGTTGTAACACAGCGGCGGTGTTAATTGAAACTTTGTCGGCACCTCGCGAGACAATTTCCCGAATATCTTCAATTGATTTAATCCCGCCTCCGATTGTAAATGGAATAAAAACCTTGCGGGCGACCTGTTCGGCCAGATCGAAAATCAAACGCCGGTTTTCTTTGCTGGCAGTAATATCTAAAAATACAAGTTCATCAGCGCGTTCAGCCGTGTAATACCGGGCCAGTTCAATCGGGTCACCGGCATCTCGTAACTGTACAAATTGAATACCTTTAACGACCCGACCATCTTTGACATCTAAACAAGGGATAATGCGTTTCGCTAACATTTTTTTTCATGAGTTAAATGAGTAATTTTAACAATTATTTATGAAGACCTCAAGGACTATTTTCTGTTGAGAAATAGTCCTCTGTAACCAGTTTTAAAATTGCTTCAATAACCTGTGGGTCATATTTAACGCCACTCTGGCATTTCACATCCTCCAGCGCATCCTCTAAATTTTTAGCCGGCCGGTAAGGACGGTTTGTACTAATTGACACCACAACATCGGCAATGCCAATAATTCTGGCTTCCAGTGAAATTTGTTCGCCATGTAATCCTTTGGGATAACCGCTCCCGTCCAGCCGTTCATGATGCTCTTCCACGAAGCGGGCAATGTCCCAGGGGAACGGAATTTGTCGCAAGATGTTTGCTCCCAACTCGGCGTGTGTGCGTAGAATTTCTTTTTCCGCCTCGGACAATTCCAGGGGTTTACTTAAAATTTCAGCGGGTAACGATGCTTTCCCGATGTCGTGCACCAGCGCGGCAATCCGTAAACCCTCAATTCGATCCGGGGAGAAATTCATTTTGCCGGCAATGGCCACCGCCAATTTAGAAACGCGCTGTTGATGTCCGATTGTGTAGGGGTCACGCTGCTCAACAATGGCGATAATGGCGTGAATCGCACTTTCTAACGTCAGGCGAATCCGATGCTCGGTATTTTTCTGAGCACTAATGTCACGGACAAAACCGCTGAGTCCAATAACCTGGCGATTACTTCCCCAAAGCGGTACCTGATTCAGTTGTAAAATATATTTTCGATTATTTTCTTCATGGACAATTTCTTCCGAAACCGATTCCCCTTGAAATACCCGCTGATCCAACTGATGATATTGTCGGGCTAATACTGGCGGTAACAAATCGAAAATAGTTTTGCCAATGATTTCGGATTCCTGCCGGCCCACTAATTTTTTGAAAGCATCATTAACGCGGGTGAATTGGCCCGCCAGATTCTTGGTATAAATTGCATCAATGGCGCTATTAAAAATTGCCCGTAGACGGCCTTCAGATTCCTTTAAGTGCTCCAGCGCCTGTTTGCGTTCGAGCTTTATTTTGTAAGCGTATAGTGCCTGTTCGATGGCGGGCACCAAACGGGCCAGATTGTCCTTTAGAATATAATTATCCGCTCCCTGTCGGATGCACTCAGCCGCCGTCTCTTCACCAATAGCTCCTGTTACCAGAATGAAAGGTGTTAAGTTCCCTCGCTGCCGAAGCCATTTTAAGGCATTAATTCCGTTCCATGTGGGCAATTGATAATCAGCTAAAACAATATCATAAGCATGATTATTGATTTCTTCATAAAAAGAATGCTTTTGGTCTACTACCTTAAATGAAACCGAAGATTTTAATTTTTTCAATTCAAATAGGCACAAATCAACATCGTCCTGTCGATCTTCGAGAAATAGAATATTTATTTTTTCGTCTCTCATCAAACCCGCTTAACCTCGTTCTGCTACTGTTCATTCTACCTGAATTTTGAAAACGAAACGTACATATATCTTAATTAGAAATTTTCAGATCCGGCTTCATTTTTCATTCAATGTAAACCAGATTGTGGTACCGTGGTCTGGTTCTGATTCAGCCCAGATTTAACCATTGTGTTTCTTGATAATTCGGTAAGTCAGCGCCAAACCGATTCCGTTGCCTTCAAACTCTTCGGCTCGATGTAATCGTTGAAACGGGACAAAGAGTTTTTGGGAGTATTGCATATCAAAGCCGACCCCGTTGTCCTGCACAAAAAAGATGTGAAATTCCGAGTGATTTTGAATCCGCTGCTGGGCATATTTTGGGAGCTCCTGCTCCAATTTTTTGCGTTCAGTAATATCTGAAAAAACCATGAATATTTTGCTTGAAATCCGATTATCGATAATCTCCGGGTAATTCCGCTGAAGGATCCACCTGACTTTACCATCAGCCCGCTTGATACGAAATTCAATGGGGGTGAAATCGAATGTCTGACTATCCTGGAACATTTGAGATCGTCGAGCGGCAGCTCTATATTTGTCTTTTCAGACCAATCCAATTGGTTATCACGCGGGGAAAGAATGAAAATAAGAGCGGAATGATCTTTCGCCAAAGGGAAGGAAATTTTATGAAGGCTAGCTTCTCGGGAAATATTATTTTGCATAGGGTGACTTCCGTTAGATTTACACAACTTTAAGCGTGAGCTAGCTGGATCCTGGCTATTCGAGTTTCCCGTTAAAGGAGTTGATCATCATCTCATGGTGAAATACTGGTTGTGTTGAATTCTCACCACCCTAATAAGGCTTCTCTATTTTGGATACGGTTGATATAGTGAGTAAAGCATTTACCAAACCACTTTGCCACTCGATATTTTATATGTTGTAAACTCTATTAACAGCAACCGCGATTTTAGCTTTAGTAAATGTATTTAATCATATATTCAAGTTTTTAGCAGAATCTCTTGATTTTATCAAAACGATAGGATCACCGATTCGTGACCCGGATAAATATAAGGTGCATTGATTAAATATTCAATTCAGATGTGACAAAATTTCTTTCTCAACGGGTTGTCACAAAAAATTAACAAATCAAATTCAATATACCAAATATTTGGAAATAAGTCAAGAAACTATTGACAATGATAAAATAAAATATTACTTTCTTGTCTCTGCGGCAATGATTTTAAGTCGTAGTATTCTATTGCGATAAAGCACCTGATAAATTCTGACTGAGGTAAAAATGGGAGTGCACGCACGTTTTCATTTTAAGAATCTTGAAGCTTTAAAGCTTATGGTCGGTGAATTGCATTTATCAATCCCCTTTGAAAATGATTTCTCAAATTTATTTGAATCGGTGTCTATTGGGCCGTCTCAAATTCATAATCGATTGGCAGCCCATCCAATGGAGGGCTTTGATGCCGATTGGGGGGGGAGTCCCCAAAACCTTTCTTTTCGACGCTACCAGCGGTATGCGGCTGGTGGGGCGGCGCTCATTTGGTTCGAAGCTACCGCAGTGGTCGCTGAGGGCCGTTCCAATCCCAATCAATTTTACCTGCACCCGAAAAATGTAACTATTTTCAAAAAACTGGTCGCCGAAACTCGTCGTGTCGCGGCGACTGAATTCGGAAAGCAGCCGCTCCTTATTTTACAATTAACGCACTCCGGCCGTTACAGTAAGCCCGAAGGGACTCCGACTCCCATTATTGCCCACCACAGTCCCATTCTGGACCCGCAGCATCATCTGGCTCCTGATTATCCCTTGGTTTCAGATGATTATCTGGATACCCTGCAAGAAAAATTCATCGATGCGGCTCGACTGGCGTTCGAAGCCGGTTTTGACGGGGTGGATGTAAAAAGCTGTCACCGTTACCTGGTTTCTGAACTACTGGCTTCGTTTACGCGTGAAAATAGCCGTTACGGGGGGAGTTTTGACAATCGAACCCGATTTTTAAGGGAAACCTTAGGCAGGATTCGACAGCAGTTTCCGGAAAAAATAATTACCACTCGTTTGAATGTGTTTGATGCGATTAGTTTCCCCTACGGATTTGGTGTGAGTGAAGACGACTATCATTTGCCTGATTTACGTGAACCCCTGCGCCTGATTGGTCTTCTCAAAGCGATTGGAATGCCATTGATTAATATTTCCATAGGTAATCCCTATTTTAATCCGCACTTTGGTCGACCTTATGATTTTCCGATTCGGAATGGTCGTGTTCCGGATGAACACCCGCTGGAAGGGATTGCCCGCTTCTTAGAAATCACCCGTCAGGTGCAACAGACTTATCCGGATTTAGCTGTCATCGGTTCCGGTTATTCCTGGCTGCGGCAATTTTTCCCTTACGTTGCCGCTGGCGTGATAAAAAGCGGTGGTGCCACTCTCATCGGACAGGGGCGGGGGATGTTTGCTTATCCTGATTCGGTAAAAGATTTAAAAGAGAAAGGCCGAATGAACCCGCGGAAAGTTTGTGTTACCTGTTCCGCCTGCACGCAAATCATGCGGGATGGTAGCCAGACCGGTTGTGTGGTACGGGATAATCAGATTTATGGTCCCATTTACCGCCAGATTCGTCGCATGGCGCCGGACGTCCTGGTGCAAGCCGCCCGGCGCTGTCGTGATTGTGACACCCCAACCTGTCGTGAAAAATGTCCCGCCCAGGTGGATATTCCAAATTTTATCAAAGCCTTTGCTGAAGGTAATCTGACCGAGGCTTATCAGCATCTGGTACAGAACAATCTTCTCCCGGAAATTTGTGCCTATGTTTGTCCGGCGGAGGTACAGTGCGAAGGCGCCTGCATCGAAAAAATATTCACAGGCGAGCCCGTTCGAATTCGTGATATTCAAAATGCAGTGGCCAGAGCAGCCCGAAAGCAGGGCCTGGTGCGGGTGTCGATTCCTGAAAAGAGCACGGGCAAGCGTGTGGCGATTATTGGCGCCGGCGTGGCCGGGCTAACCTGTGCGGCCAGTTTGGTTCAACAGGGGCATTCAGTTACGGTTTTTGACGGACGCACCAAACCGGGGGGCATTGTCCGCTCGCTTTTACCGCAGAACCGTATTTCCGCCCAAACCGTGGATTTTGAAGTTCAGGCACTTCTGGCAGAGGTTCCTGAAGAACGCTTAAAATGGGAACTCGGTCAATCTTTAAATACGTCATCAGAATTTGATCAGCTTGTGCGGACTTTTGACGCGGTATTTCTGGCAATGGGTTTAACGGAAGCAGTTCGCCTTTTTGACAATCCGCCCGGACTGGTCTGGGACGCATTAACTTTTTTAGAAAAAATAAAATCTGGCAATAATTTAACTATTCCTGGGCAGGTCGCCGTGATTGGTGGGGGCAATTCGGCAATGGATGCGGCGGTGGCAGCGAAAGCGGCTGATGCGGGTGATGTCTATTTAATTTACCGGCGCTCATTTGCTGAATTACCCGCCTGGCCAATGGAGCGGAATCAGGCGTTAGACCTCGGCGTTCATTTTTTGATTTTGACCCAACCGGTGGCTTACCTGGCTGACGAGCACAATCAGCTCCAAGCGATTCGGCTGGTGCGCACTCGTCTGGGAGAGCCTGATGCCTCCGGACGACGACGACCCCATATTATTCCAGGCAGTGAAGCGGAATTACCGGTTCAGATGATAATTGAAGCGATTGGTCAAAAATCTCCGGCGAATTTGGGCCAAGTTTTAGTGGGAGTTCAACTGGATGCAAATGGATTAATCGCCTTACGACCGAATTCTCAAATGACCACCCGCGAAGGTGTTTTCGCCGGCGGTGATATTGTGAATGGCGGTACTACCGCCGCTCAAGCCGTGGCAGATGGCATCCGTGCCGCGAATGAAATTCATGATTATCTTTTTAATCCCTCGTAATTATAAAAATCAAAATTATTAAGGAATTTCTATATGTCCAAACAAGTAGCCCTGGTAACCGGTGGTGGACGGGGAATTGGTTTGGGGATCGCCAACACGTTAGCTGAAAATGGCTTTAATCTGGTTATTGATGATGTTCATCAAGAAACGACGATTCAAGCGGATTTGGCTAGTCTACGGGAACGAGGGGCCGACGTAAAATATATTCAGGCGGATATTTCCCAGGCTGACCAGCGAAAAATGTTGCTTGATCAGATTGACCAGTATTTCCAGCGGCTGGATTTACTCGTCAATAATGCCGGCGTGGCCCCAAAACAGCGGCTGGATATTCTGGAGGCAACTGAAGAAAGCTTCGAGCGGGTGCTGTCGATTAATTTAAAAGGACCCTATTTCTTAACGCAACAGGTAGCCAACTGGATGATTCGCCAGAAACAGACTGACCCGTCCCGAAAGCCTAAAATTATTAATATTTCTTCGGTCTCTGCTTTTGCTTCTTCACCGTCACGGGGGGAATACTGTGTCTCTAAAGCCGGGGTAAGCATGATGACCAAATTGTTCGCCGATCGACTTGCCGAGTACGAAATTCCGGTTTATGAAATTCAGCCCGGTATTATCATGACTGATATGACCGAGGTTGTGAAAGAAAAATATGATCAATTAATTGCTAACGGGATTACGCCAATCAAACGCTGGGGCTATCCGGAAGATATTGCGAAAGGCGTTATTGCTTTGGCATTGGACTTTTTCCCCTTTTCCACCGGCGAGGTGATTCATGTCGATGGTGGTTTTCATATCCGGCGGCTTTAACTTGATTACTGATAAAAAGTGAAGTAAGCGTTCAGGATTTAAAAAATTCAGGTTAATGGATTCATTGCTGAACTCACCCCCAGCCCCCTCTCTTGTAAAGAGAGGGGGAGTCGCTTTTTGAAATTATGAGACCTCGATCGAATTATTTTACCTTTCTCTTTGTATGAGAAGGACGCCGGGGGATGAGTTCTCGATTATATTTTTATCTTTGTTTGAACCTCCTTTATTATAAACAGGAATTAAAAGCATGGAACAAAAGATTCTCCAGATTCATGGCATCAACATTCCAGTCTATTCATGTAATACCGTCGTCGTGGGCAGTGGTGCGGCTTCTTTGAAATGTGCAAATCATTTGCATGCCTTAGGGCAAACCAATCTGGCGATTGTTACGGAAAAGGTTGGTGGCGGCACCTCAAATAACACCGGTTCTGACAAGCAAACTTATTACAAATTATCAGTTTTCGGCAAGGAACCAGATTCACCCTACGAAATGGCCAACTCGTTATTTGCCGGTGGCGCGATGCACGGTGATTTAGCCCTGATTGAATCGATTCTTTCGGCGCCGGCTTTCTTTTACCTGGCGCAAATTGGGGTTCAGTTTCCGCACAATTATTTAGGGGGGTACGTTGGTTACAAAACAGATCATGATCCGCGCCAGCGAGCCACTTCAGCCGGTCCGTATACGTCACAACAGATGTTTCAGTGTCTTTATCAGGAAGTTTTAAAGCGCGACATTCCAATCTTTGACGAACATGACGTCATTGCCCTCTTAAAAAATGAAAAGCGTGTCGTGGGATTAATTGCCCTGAATAAAAACCAACTCGAGGCCAATAATTTCGGTCTCGTTTTGTTTCAGGCTGAAAATGTGGTTTTTGGGGTGGGCGGACCCGGTGGTCTCTACCAAACATCGGTTTATCCGGAAGGTCACCTGGGAGCTATTGGATTAGCCCTGGAAATTGGGGCTACTGCGGTCAATCTAACCGAATCCCAGTACGGGCTGGCATCGACAAAATTTCGCTGGAACGTTTCCGGGACTTATCAACAGGTAATCCCGCGTTATATAAGTACGGCTGTGGATGGGAGCGATGAGCAAGAATTCCTGAATCCCTTTTTCCCTTCAATGGGAACGCTGGCAACCGATATTTTTTTAAAAGGCTATCAGTGGCCCTTTGATCCGCGTAAAATTGTCAATTATGGTTCGTCGCTGATTGATGTGCTCGTCTATATTGAAACGCAAGTTCGTGGCCGACGGGTTTTTATGGATTTCCGGACGAATCCGCGGGGTGATGAACGAATTGGCCCTTTTCAATTGGCTGATCTGGCCCCTGAGGCTCACCAGTATCTTGACAACTCGAATGCCCTGTTTGGTACGCCCATTGAGCGGCTGGAAAAAATGAATCCGCTGGCGATTGAACTTTATTTGAAAAACGGCATTGATCTGTATCGAGAACCTTTAGAGGTGGCGGTTTGTGCCCAACATAATAATGGCGGTTTGCAAGGCGATATCTGGTGGGAATCGAATATTCGGCATCTTTTTCCTATTGGGGAAGTGAACGGTTCACACGGCGTTTACCGACCTGGCGGTTCGGCGCTTAATTCCGGCCAATGTGGTGCGATTCGAGCGGCTCAGCGCATTGCCTTTGTTTATAATCATTCCGAAATAAGCGTTGAGAATTTTTTAGCAGTGGCACAGACGCCAACTGAACAGTATTTAAAGCTCATTCAAAAATGGCTCAATCAATCGGCCCCGCCAACCGATTTAAATCAGTTTCGATTGGAATTTCAAACCCGGATGACTAAAAGCGGTGCCCACATTCGTCGACCGGAGGCGGTTGAAACTGAATTGTCGGCGGCCTACGCCCAATTGCAGCGGCGGGATTCGATTCATTTGAAGCAACACCAACAGCTTCCTGTTGCCTTTCAAAATCGGCATCTGGTCTTGGCGCAGGTGGCCTATCTCGAAGCGATTCGAGCTTACCTGGAAAAAGGAGGCGGCAGTCGGGGCTCTTATCTGGTGATGGATAAAACCGGAACACCAGTCTTAGCCAAACTCGGACCGGAATGGTGCTACCGGCCTGAAAATCCGGATTTGCGGGAATGGCTGCTGGAAACCCGTTTCAATCAGAATCAAATATTCGAGTCTGAATGGGTCCCGCGGCGGCCAATCCCAGAAGAGGAATTCTGGTTCGAAAATGTGTGGGCCGATTATCGTCAAAAACTGGTTTTTCAAAGAACGTCAACCGAAAACAGGTAACCAATCACTGTTGGAATAAAAATATAAAAATCAAATAATGTAGAGAAGCACAGCCGTGCATTTCTACTAGCCAAAAAATTAACCGATTGAAATTGTGAGAGCAAAAATGTATAATCCAAAAAAACAGGTCATTAAATTTCTCGACACGCTTCCGGACGGAATAAAGGTTGATAAAGTGTTCGTTGAATTATACTTCATGCTTCAAATTGACCAGGGATTAGAGGAACTGGGTCACGCCAAAGACTCCTCACCCCGAATCGTCAACGAACAGGTTGAATCTTGGTTAGAAAAAATATTATAAGGTAGAGACGCACGGCCGTGCGTCTCTACAAAAATTCACCGCAAGAAT
>Ga0180438_10003034_pt1 | contig 26129 bp, 21 predicted proteins | sample SS_ome_12_FD_132455 | JGI IMG/M metagenome (GOLD analysis project Ga0180438, IMG submission 132455) | Hypersaline lake sediment archaeal communities from the Salton Sea, California, USA - SS_3_D_2 metaG | ecosystem: Environmental > Aquatic > Non-marine Saline and Alkaline > Hypersaline >... | reverse complement strand
CCCCTGACGAATGATCCGGTAGATGTCCTCTACAATCTCAATCGTATTAAAATAGCTTGATTTGCTATAATCGCTATTTATAATAAAATTGTCTTGAAATATGAAAAGGAGTGATCTTTCGCAGTTCGATTTAATAAAAGTGAGAAAATATTAAATCATCAGTTCTGCTTCTCGTTAGGCAACCTTGATACGGTCAATCTCAAGGAGGCATCGATATGAGTAACAAGAAAAAGGTTGTTCTGTCAGTATTGCTGGTCTTCTTCACTTTATTGGTATTCAGCTATATAACTCACAAAACAAATCTGGCTGAGGGAAATGACGTTATTGTTGAAAAAGATATTATCTACGGTAAGGGCGGTGATGTCGAACTAAAGCTCGATCTTGCCCGTCCTGCAAAGGGGAGAGGATGTTTCCCGACTCTTCTATTCATCAACGGTAGTGGTTAGGGATATAGTGCGATGATGAACAGGAAACAATGCTCTTCTCAAATTAGAGAAGCTGCAGAAAAAGGCTATGTTGCCGTCACGGTTGACCATAAAAAAATCAGTGCGAGGGAAGAGGGCAAGACAAAATATCCATTTCCTGCACAGGTTTACGACGTAAGCGGGGGGTACTGAGTTTGTCAGCAGTTACCATGAATCAAGTTCGAGACTTCCTATTGTATATTTACTTGGCGGTACTCCTGAGGAGGTGCCTGAACAGTACAGGAGGGCAAGTCCACTCAAGAGTTTTTATCACGATAATGCGGTATGGGAGTTTTTCGACAGTCATTTAAAAAAAGATTGATAATTATGTGAGGCGAATACTTTCCTTGCAATAGATAGTCTTATAAGATTTACAATCCAGCCTCTCCATTTTGCATTGTCAATTTTTTCCACTTCTATTACTTTTTCATCACATTCGCAATTTGGCATTTTTTTACCTTAAAAAGGAGGTCAGTGGTTCAAACTTGCTATCGCCTAAATCTCTATTGCGCGATGCAAAGTGTCCCTGTAATCGGACTCTTTTTATTGATCAGTAACTGTTAACCGATAACGTGGCTTGCCAACAAGGAGTGAAAAGATGCATACATCTCTGCATCTCGGGATCGGACACTACGGGATTGGTTTCAAGGATGGGGTGAATACGGTGATCTCGCGTAATGTGCGCGCGCTTCTTGATATTGACCCTGCACTGAAAATTACCCTCTTTGGAAAACTTTCAAATGACTTCAGCAGCTTCATCAAAACTGGAAGGGGAAAAGTTGAATTCAGGGACGTAGATGAGTTCGATCCCGAGTCGTCCACAAGCCGTCTCGTACAAAAGTCGATATATGAGCAACAGGTGCATGATTACATATGGCAGGGCACCAATATCGCAGAGGTTCTGGTACGCAAACTCTGGGATATTGACGTTATCATTGCCGAGAACCTTGGAATTGGTATCGATCCGTCGGTCACCTATGCCTACTATCTCTACACGCAGTACTGTTACACGTCCAAAGAGAAAAAAATATTCTTCTACCGGTTCCACGATTTTGTCCAGCAGCGGCCTGTGAACTTCAGCAATGTGAAGAAATTTTTTCAGTCCAGGTTCGGGGTGACGCCCAACTGGCACGGCATCCTCTATCCGGCCTATCCGAATATTCGCTATATTTCCATCAATCGATATGACCGTCAGCGTCTCATAGAGCATGGTATCGAGGAAAAAAACATCTTCTATATCCCCAATTCTGTCGACAGGTCTATCGTACCGATAGACGACAGGAACGACGAGCTTCGGAAAAAGATCATTGAAAGAGAAAAGCTTGATCCCACCGTGAAGTTCATTCTCTATCCTGTTCGCTGCGTCAGGAGAAAGAATGTGGAAGAGGCGATATTACTCACCATGTTTTTCAACTACCTTGCAGAGGGCAGGAGCAGGAAAACCAAGAATTCGATCAGTGGCAGGTTCCACCTTCTTGTGAGCCTGAAGCCGCAGAAGGGAGACGATGCTGTCTATGCCGGAATCTTGGAACAGTTTGTGAAGGAGCACGGACTTCCGGTCACCATTGGGCTTGACGATCTGGTTTCCCTCGAGAGGGAGTATGACCGGGAAATCCCCCAAAAAATCATCCGGTACGGGGTCGGCGATATCTACCGGGTATCGGATCTGGTCATTACCACGAGCACCCTGGAGGGATTCGGGTTTGTGTATGTGGAGCCCTGGCTCCTGGACAGGGCGGTTATCGGCCGCAACATTCCCTTCGTTACTCCTGATTTTCAGTCTGCAGGCATGAAGTTGGGCCATCTCTATACAGCGCTGATAGTTGACCGTATGGACTTCAAGGACATCGGTCAGGAGAACGGGGACCCGAATGAAGCGCTGCAAGAGAGACTGAAGCGGGTGCTGAAGCTTGCAGATTCAGAATACCTGGACCGGTTCATCGAGAGCAATGAAACTTCCATGCTCGCCACTCTTCGGCTCTTTCAGACTCAGCACAGACAGTCGATAATTGAGAAGAACAGAGAGGTCGTCGAGGAGGTGTATTCCCAGGAGAGCATCGGTTTGCGGCTCTACAGGGCCATTACCTCCCAGATGGAGGAACTCAATCGGAATGGATGGGAGTAGGGAGCAATGGCTCTGACCAGTGATTTACGGCGAATACTGCTGAGAATAGATGGAAAGGGATACAAGGCCTACAAGGACATCGAGGGCAGCTACGATTTCGGTGAGTACACCCTCATCATTGATCATGTGCAGGGAGACCCCTTTGCATCCCCCAGCAGGCTGAGGGTCGTCATTCCTCAAAAGGTGGCAGGATTTCCTCACGAGACATACGGAACAAGAAGCAGAGAGGTTGCACTGAGGGATTTCCTTACCAGAAAATTTTTTGAGTCCATCAGACGCTTTACGAAGGGAGACAGGGGAACCGGAAAAAGCGGATTGATTTCCATAGACCGGCCTGGTCAGGAAATACTCGAACGGACCTCTCTGTTAGTGAGCAAACAGACTGTGGAAGCCAGATTCAGGGTCGGGCTTCCTGCTTTCGGGCGTCGAATTGCGGCACGAAGCGCCGAGACCATGCTTTTCGAAGAGATACCGCGAATCGTAAAGTATTCACTGTACTATCGGAACATGGATCAGAGAAAGCTCACTGAACACATAGAATGTGCAGAGGATGCCGATGTGCTCAGGGATCAGCTGAGATCTCGCGGATTGATCGCCTTTGTGGCAGACGGCGCCATTCTTCCGCGGGCAAGCGGGATTGATTCCCGTCCTCTCACGCATGGAAAGGTGATCCCCTTTGAATCCCCTGATTCCTTACGCGTAGAGGTAAGTCTTCCGAACAGGGGCCTCGTGCATGGAATGGGAATCCCCGAAGGGGTGACGCTCATCGTCGGGGGTGGGTATCACGGCAAATCCACGCTATTGAAAGCGATCGAGCTTGGAGTATACAACCATGTACCTGGTGACGGGAGGGAGCTCGTCGTTTCCGACCCATATACCGTAAAAATTCGCGCAGAAGATGGGAGACGGATAGAAAAGGTCGACATCTCTCCGTTTATATCGAATCTCCCCTTTGGAAAGGACACCAGGGCATTCTCAACCGATGACGCGAGCGGGAGTACATCCCAGGCGGCGAACATAATCGAGGCTCTGGAGGCAGGGGCGCGGGTGCTGGTGATGGATGAGGATACATCGGCGACGAACTTCATGATCAGGGATCACCGGATGCAGGAGCTTGTTTCCAAGGAGAAGGAGCCGATCACTCCCTTTATAGACAAAATACGACTGCTCTACCGGGACCTGGGAGTTTCATCGGTGCTTGCGCTGGGAGGATCCGGAGATTACTTCGATGTAGCAGATCGGGTGATCTGTATGGTGGAATATAAGCCGAAGGACGTCACGGAGCAGGCACTGGCAATTGCCGCAAAGTACAGGGCTCAGCGAAAGCCTGAAGGTGGTGAGAGCTTTGGAACGGTGAGCGAACGGGTACCCTCTGCATCGAGCTTTGATCCCAGCAGAGGGAGACGAGAGGTGAAGATATCATCTAAGGGGCTTCTATCCATAGATTTCGGCACCCACAGGATCGACCTGGGAGCGTGCGAGCAGCTGGTGGACAGGAGTCAAACCAACGCAATTGGTGATGCGATTCAGTATGCGACCCGCCTCATGGACGGCAGGAAGAATCTCCGTGAAGTAATTGATGCGGTGAGTGATGACATCGGAAGAAAGGGTCTTGACGTGCTCAGCAGAAGGCCCCTGGGTGAGTACGCCCGCTTCCGTAGCCTCGAGCTCGCAGCAGCGATAAACCGATTGAGGATACTCTCAGTGCAAACGGGGTTCGATACAGGAAATGCACATTGAACCTTCATACAGGCAGCTGTACGATTCCGGCAGACTCGTTGAGATCGCATCCCAGCTCGAAGAGATTGCAAGGGACTGTACCCTCTGTCCGCATCAGTGCAGGGTGGACAGGAGCATGTCGAAGGGTGGATACTGTAGAAGCGGGACGCTTCCAATTGTTTCCTCTTGGAACGCGCATTTCGGAGAGGAGCCGGTCCTTGTGGGGAGGAGAGGTTCTGGCACGATTTTCTTCACCAACTGCAACATGTGCTGCGTGTACTGTCAGAACTATGATATATCCCAGCTGGGAAACGGCAGAGAGGTGAGTCCCCTTCAGCTTGCCGAGATGATGATGGCCCTCAAGGATCGTGGGTGCCACAACATCAATTTTGTGACGCCTACCCACATGGTATTTCCCATTGTGCAGGCGCTGCTGATTGCCATACCAAGGGGACTCGATCTTCCCCTGGTGTACAACTCGGGTGGCTACGATTCTTCTCAGGTGCTGAGGTTGCTGGAAGGAGTATTCGATATCTACATGCCGGATTTCAAATATGCAGATGGGGAGGTGGCATTTTCGCTGAGCGGGGTAAAAGACTATCCACGCATCGCCATGGAAGCGATACGCGAGATGCACAGACAGGTAGGGGATCTGGTCATTGATGAGCGGGGCATTGCCCTGCGGGGGTTGCTCGTGCGGCATCTGGTGCTCCCGAATGAAAGATCGGGGACCCGGAAGGTGATTGACTTCCTGTATGAACTTTCCCCTCACACCTACCTGAACGTCATGGGCCAGTACAGGCCTCTTTTCCATGCCCACGAGCACCCGGGTCTGGGTCGCATGGTAACACTTCAGGAGATTGACGAAGCGGTTTCCTATGCGCGGAAGACGGGCATGGTGCGAGTGATCTCCTGAATGCTGTTTGAGTCACGCAGGTGTATATGTACGATTGAGAGATAAATGATTATTTTATTATAATGAAGAGAGAGAAATTTTTACTGTATGTTCTGCAGCATTGTACTATATTAGGTTCCTCGATGATTGCTGGTGCTTCAGGGAGAGAGTTTCAGGAAAATCTGAGAGAAGCGGGAAAAAATAGGAGCTCAGTTGCGAAAAGTGAAGAATAGGCGTCTAGTTGTTCCAGCTGAGGCGAAATATCTTCGACAGGTACGAGAATTTGCAGAAAAATATGGAAAAAGTCAGGGGTTTTCGAGGAAGGACATCAACAGTTTAAAGATATCTTTAGATGAAATCTGCTCGAACATCGTGCTCTATGCATACAGGGATATGGAAAGAGGAGATATCCAGATAGAGATCAAAAGGGAAAATGGCTCCATAATTGTGCATATAGAAGACAGAGGGGTTGAATTCGATTACAGTTCGGTGAAAACACCCGATCTGCAAAAGTATGTTGAGCAGAAGATGAAAGGCGGGCTTGGACTTCATCTGGTGAAAAGCATGAATGACAAAGTTCGCTACGAGAGAGTGGGAGGGAGAAACATCTATACGCTTCAGAAAAACCTGGAATCTGAATATTGATCCTGCAGATACGCCACATCGTTTCAACCCTGAAAATTTGAATTTCACCCAATTATCCCTCATAATTTAAAGTAAATAGAACAATCGCATCAGTTCGTGTGAACGCTCGAGAACATGGGACAGAACGAGTGAACAGGAAAGCACGTGACCTTTATGGCTTTCTACAGAGGTTTCTTCGCACAATTGCAATGCATGAAGACGACCCAGAGGAGAGGCGAAAGAGGATGTCTCTGGGTACCGCCACTATCCTGGCTGCACCGCTTTTCTATGCATTTGGAGTCTCCCACCTGCTCAGGGGACTCTTACCGGAGGGAGCTCTTCTTTGTATCGGTGCCGGTGTGGTGACCCTGACAATTGTATCACTGCTCCGCCATGTGGAAAAGATAGGTTTTCTGTTCAGGCTGAACCTCTTTTTTATCGGTCTTCTCCTTCTGTACCTCTTCGTTACCAAGGGACAGCAGGGTTACAAGGCATTCTGGATGTTTCTCTTCCCGATCATCACGCTGTTTGTGCTTGGGAAAAAGGAAGGTGTTGTCTGGACAACTGTGCTCTTTTTTGTTTCTGTGTTCCTCCTTCTTTCACGCAGCTTCTTTGCAGGAGGGCTGCAGTTTGAACGTACCTTTGCTCTACGATTCCTGCTCTCTTTTTCGATCATATCTGCCATAACCTACATTTTTGAGTTCATCCGTCACAAAGTGCATTCAGACATGGAAGAGCAGCAGCTGAAGCTTCTGGAAGAGAAGAGAAGACTTGCAGAGCAAAAGAAACTTGCAGAAACTGCTACCAGGATAAAAAGCCAGTTTCTTGCAAATATGAGCCACGAAATCCGTACCCCAATGAACGGGGTGATCGGCTTCACCGAAATGCTCATGGATACTGAACTTGACAAGGCGCAGCGGGACTATGCGAATACCATAAAACGGTGTGGTGACACACTGCTAAGGCTCATTAATGATATCCTTGATTTTTCAAAAATCGAAGCAGGAGAGATGTCCCTCGAGAGAATCGATTTTGATCCCGAGCTTCATGTGTATGATGCATGTGAAATGGTACGACCCAGGATCGGAAACAAGCCGATAGAGCTGCTCTGCCACATAGGAAATGATCTTCCCGCACTCATAAAGGGAGACCCAGTGCGGTTCAGACAGGTTTTGACCAATCTTATCGATAATGCAGCAAAGTTTACTGATGCAGGGGAGATCTCGGTTTTCCTTGATCTGGATGAAGAAAAAAACGAAAAGGTAAAGATACACCTCAAAATCAGAGATACGGGCATTGGGATTCAACAGGAGAAGCTCAACACGATTTTTCTTCCATTTCAGCAGGTGGACGGCTCCACCACGAGAAAATACGGTGGGACGGGCCTTGGTCTTTCCATCTGTCTGCAGATTGCCCGGCTCATGAACGGGAATGTGTGGGCCGAGAGCTCTCCTGGGAAAGGGAGCAGTTTTCACTTTACCGCATGGTTCAGTAGAGCCCAGGGGGGTAAGCTGATTCGCTACAATCCTGTTTCGTTGAAGGATAAGAGGGCTCTCCTCGTGGATGACAACCACACCAATCTGCAAATACTCCTTCATATGATGGAATCTGTGGGTGTCAAGGCCATTACGCTCGATCAGAGTAGAGAAGTCCTTTTGACACTCGAACAGGCATACATGGAAGGAAGGCTCTTTGATATTTGCATCGTCGATATTCAGATGCCCGGCATGAGTGGATACGAAGTAGCTGCGGCGATCAGAAACTCTCATAAGAAGTACAGCCGCATCCCGTTGCTTGCCCTCTCCTCGATGATGGAGAGGGATGCAAAGAAATGCAGTGAAGCTGGATTTGATGGTTTTTTGAGCAAGCCGATACAGCGAAAAAAGCTCTACCGGGTCTTGGAGGGATTACTCGGGTTGCAAGAAGAGGTGCGGGCAAAGCGGGCAGGTCCCAAGCAGGGAATTCTCACACAATATTCTGTTCGTGAGGAGATGAAGCGGGCGGTGAAAATCTTGCTTGCTGAGGACAACCCGGTGAATCAGAAGCTTGCCAAGCTCATACTTGAGAAAGCAGGGTATAGGGTTGACGTGGCAGACAACGGAAGAGAGGTTCTGGAGAAGTATCTGAAAGCACCCGATGATTTTCATCTCATTTTTATGGATATACAGATGCCGGAGATGGATGGATTTCAGGTGACAAAACAGCTCAGAGCACAGGGCTGCGAAAGCATACCAATCATCGCAATGACCGCACATGCCATGAAGGGTGACAGAGAGCGCTGTATATCTGCAGGGATGAATGACTATATCACAAAACCAATCAAGAGGGAAAACGTATTGCGAATTCTCGATAAATGGGTGTTTCATATGGAGGTCGCATGAATCTGAAAACAAAAGCCGGTGAGCTCGACCTCGAAGAGGAGGAGTATCTGGAGCTGATCAGGCTTTTCATCGAAACTGCTCTTACAGACGTGAGAGAGCTTGAATCCGCTCTTGAATGCGGTGAAACGGAAAGAGCTGTGCGGTCTGCCCATTCTCTGAAAGGTGCTTCCGGGAATCTTCTCCTGAATAGAATATACGAGCATGCACAAAAGATAGAGTTTGCTTCCCGTGAAGGAACTCTCGAGGGAATAGGGAGAGAGCTTGCACGCCTGAAACAGGAGCTCCACTATATAACAGAAATTGTACAGTGCTGGATTGATGAATAACCCGAGGTGGATGTACGTGACCTTCGTGCCGTAGAGGAACGGTGGGCAGATGAAACCGAAAATTCTGGTGGTAGACAATCATCCCATGATATTGAAGTTCATGACTGACCTGCTCCAAAAGGAAGGGTACCAGGTAAAATCCGCAGAGGATGGTCTTTCCGCTCTCGATGTAATAGGGTCCTATACGCCGGACATCATGTTCATTGATCTGGTAATGCCGAACATAAGCGGTGAAAAGCTCTGTCGGATAGTCCGGAGCAATCCGAAATATCGGAATGTCTTCATCTGCATTCTCTCCGCGATTGCTGCAGAACAGGAGGTTGATTACACTCAGTTCGAAGCAAATGCCTGCATTGCAAAGGGTCCGTTGAACAAGATGGCGCAGTATGTTCTTTCGGTACTGCAAGATGCAAGGTCGCGCTCTCTTCCTACAGGCAGAGGGAAAACCATCGGACTCGATGAGGTGTACAAACGACATATCACCAAAGAGCTCCTGCATTCAAAACGGCATTTTGAAACAATTATTGGAAACATGTCACAGGGCATTCTGGAGCTCAATTCTGACGGCAGAATCGTATATGTGAACGCCCTGGGACTCTCCCTCATCGGGGTATCGGAGCTCGCGCTTCTTGGCACACACTTTTCGGATCTTTTTCAGGGAGAGCAGAATCATACAGTAAGAGAACTGCTGCGTACAGGACTGGAAGGTCCCGTATCTTTGTCTGAAGATTCACCCCTTTCCCTGAACGAACGGGAAATCACATTAAACCTTATTCCAGTGAAGGATGAAAAGCGCGTTTCTATGATAGTAATTCTCGATGACGTCAGTCAGCGCAGAAGAATGAAGCTTGAGCTCATTCAGGCTCAAAAAATGAAAGCGATTTCCACACTGGCAGGTGGAATCGCTCACGAATTCAACAATGCGCTTCAGGGAATTACCGGCAATCTGGATCTCCTGGAACTAAAGATCTATGATCAAAAGCAGGTGGAAAAATTCGTGCATCCGATGAAGTCCTCCATTGAGAGAATGAGTAGCCTCATAGACCAGCTCCTCGCCTATGCCCAGGGAGGGAAATACCAGCCAAAACTGATTTTTCTCAATTCCATTATCGAAGACACCTTGCGCACAGTTCAGCACACATTGGGTAGGCATATCAGTATCGAGAAGTGTCTGGGTCAGGACCTCTACAGTGTTGAAGCAGATATGGCACAGCTTCAGATGGTGCTGCTTGCAGTTCTGAATAATGCGGAGGAAGCGATTGAAGGAGAAGGGAAGATCAGAATCGTAACGAAAAACGCGGAAATAAATGAGAAGAGTGTAAAGAACCAGTTTGAAGTGCGTCCGGGCCCTTATGCGTGCATCTGTATTGAGGACAACGGAAAGGGAATGGATGAGGTAACCCGGTTGAGGATCTTCGAGCCTTTTTTTACCACAAAATTTCATGGTCGTGGGTTCGGAATGGCTGCGGTTTATGGTATAGTCAAAAATCACAATGGGTGGATTGATATTTCCTCGAGCGCGGAGGAAGGGACCTCAATCTGTATCTACCTGCCGGCAGCTGAAAAGTTCAAAGAATCAAAGCCGGATATAGAGGTTTTTGAAACCGTGCTCGTGATTGAAGATGAGGAGCCGGTACTTCAGGTGACCGCTGATATGCTGGAAACCATCGGGTATAAGGTACTTATGGCACGGTCGGGGAGAGATGCTGTGGAATTCGTACAGAAATACAAAGACCAGATACATGCTGCAATTCTTGATCTTGGACTTCCCGATATGAGTGGTTCAAACGTCTTCAACAAGCTCAGGGAGGCCAGGGCTGAAATAAAAATACTCATCTCGAGCGGATATGCGCTCGATGACCCGGCACAGGAAATGCTCAACAGAGGTGCAGACGGTTTCCTGCAAAAACCCTACACGCTTTCAACGCTGTCCTCAAAGCTGAAGGAACTGCTCGCGAAGGGATAAGATGCAGTGCCTTCTGTGCGGTAGATACCCCTTTCCCACTGATTTTGATCGTACCTTTCATTCTGGAGGAGTTTTCCGATTTAAATCGCTCCACGTCCTCTTGAGAAAGCCTTCGTCTGGTGAGGGATTGTGCATATTCATCCAGCACCCTGCGTTTCGCCTCATAGAGCTTCATGAGTATCCTGCTTTTAAAGTTCACCTCTGCGTCTCCAGAGGTATCAACCGATACGAAGATGCTCTCTTTCACCTCAGAAGTAGCCTTTGTTTGAACCCCATCACTCTGTGTCGAACACATGCAACCGAAGGGTTTCACAGAGATGATCATGTGGGCTCTGTTGTGTTTTATGCTGTAGATGTGCTTTCCCACTTCCAAGTGGCCTTCTCCACCCACCAGTTTCGTCGAATAATAGGGATTCGCATATTTCGCAATTCTGTTCTGACTTGTAAGCAGGTCTGGTTTGTTCCCGAGAAGACTGCAGTAGTACCGGTACACAAGCCGTATGTACGCCTTAAGAAATAGAAGGACGACTGTCGTTTTCACCGCGCGTGTTGGAGATCGAAAAGCTCTCTCCAATGTGAAACGGATTCTCCCCCATAAAAGATAGTCGAGCCACGTGGTGATTGGCTCAACGATCGGCTCAGCACCTTCTTCTATAAGCCAGCCTGGAAGCCGGTAGTTTGCCTCTCCTTCCTGCATCTGAGAAAAGAATTCTCCTGTGATCTTCACTTTCGGTTTCGGTCTGAAATAATCAAGTTCGATCTCTTTCAACAAGCAATAGATCTTCTGGAGAGACAGTTTAATCGACGTACCGCTGGAGAGCGTCTCGTAGAGGAGGAAGAGGGAGTGCTCCTTCCAGGCGTCAATGCTCCCTTTCTGAATTTCGTAGGGTTTCATCTGATAGTACAGGTTGTTGATCAAATCCGACAGGATAAAGGATTTCAGGACCCTGAGGAGACTTCTTCTCGGGAGATCAAACCCTCTTTCTTTCAGATCATTCAGGAGCGCGTGATCCTGACGGAGGGCAACGATTGTGAAATTTTTAAACCCGGCATCGGAAACTGCTTTCCTGTACTCCATCTCGTACATGCCGAATCTGCACGGTCCACAAGAGCCCGCGGTTATAAACATGTAGTCATGCTCGATATTCTTTTCCCCTCTGTCTTTCAGCGTGAAGAGGTGTCTGATTACGTTCCCTGCGGTGTAGTAGACTGGATTACACTGCCCCTTGTTGCAGTACATCTTTCCCAATTTGAGGGCTTCGTTATCTGCCTCCGGCAGGCTCTCAGCATCGATACCCAGGTATTTGAATACTCCTTCAACGAGTACATCATGGGCCCGTGTCAAACCGCCAAAGAAGATTTTTGTCGGCATATTCCCTGTCCCTCTCCCAACCTTCCGAGAAAGTAATCGATCGTCTCAACCCTGAGCTTGATCGATCCGAGCGGTTTGTTCTCGTCGATTTCATGAAAGGTGAAGTACGGCAGATTGTTGAAATTGAAAATGTCGTCGATCACTGAGTAGAGCATGGCATCGTGGCCGCAGCGGAAAGACGAGAGATCCAGAGCGATGAGATTTGGGTGACGTGCGGTGAATTTCGCTGCCCATACCTTCAGCGAAGTATTCTCGCTGTAGCTCCGCGGCCATACATCGCTTACATCAAGGAGATGGTCCAGCTGACCTTCCGACAGTTCCTCCTCAAAGAGCCGCTCGGCAAGAAAACCGCTTTTCGGCAGGCTTTCCACCGTGAATATCGGGTACCCGCATTTGTTGAGCTGTTCGAGTATGCCGTGATTGATACCGGGATCGTTGTGGTACGGCCTTCCGAGAAAGACGATTCCGATCTTCCCTTCCTTCTCGAGCTCTAGAAGGAACTTCTCAGCCTGCAGTTGCAGTTCACGAACGGCACTCCGCAGAGCATCCCACGCGTTCAGGAGTGCTATTCTGTTTTCTCTTCTCGAAATCTTCAATTGAGGTCGAAGGGCAATATACATCTGCCTCTCAAGCACATCTGCCTCTGCGACATCCAGCACTGGGTCAATATACACCACCTTGTTGAAAGAAAACTCATCTTTTTCCGTTGTGAAGGCTGCTTTCACCACCTCTGGGGTTGCGGCAACTACGGGACAGGCCCAGTGATACTCTTCAGTGTGTATTTGCCCATTCAGCATTCGAATGCAGGGAAAAAAAATGTGGGATACCTGTTTGTTGTACAGCAGGTCGTGGACATGGGAAATTGCAATTTTTGAAGGGTAGCATGGATCTATGGACCCCCTGCCCGAACTTTTTGCGTAGAGCTCCCTGGAAGTGAAATCGGAGAATACAACTTCCTTCACTCCGAGGGACTCAAAATAGGCCCTGAAAAAGGGTGCAGTTGAGTAGATGTTGAGTACCCTGGGAATGCCGATCACTGCATCCTTGCATGGGTTCTGTCTCCTGCTGGATTTCATGATTTGATGGTGGGTGGAAGTCCCGAAAAAATTTTTGTTGGATATGTCTACAAAATTTATCGCACTTTTGCGTCTCAGTTCTGTCCCCAGGATTATACGTTTCAGTTCGTTCTGAGTCTGTGCCTGGCCCTTCTCGCAGCCTGCCACGATATAGGTACGGGTGCTTTTTCCCGCTGTGATGGTGATGAAGGTACGAAGGCATCGGTTGGAGCAAAATCGGCATCGTGTCTCCTCATTCCTTTTGGAGCTATATGCGATATCATGAAGGTCTGGAAATCCAATGAAATTGGATTTCTGCTTCCCTGGGGTGTTGCTCACCGCTCTCTTTGCCTCGAGGGCTGCTCCAATTGCACCTGCAACTTCTCTGTGGGGGTGAAGATGAATCCGGGCTCCTTTCACCCTCGAACTGATGAAATCGATCTGAGCCTTCACCACAGCCAGGTTGTTGTGCGTTCCGCCCTGGAGAACGAATACCTTCCCAAGCCGTGAGAGATTCGGTTCCTGTACGACGTAGAGCCAGACATTGAGCGGGAGAACTTTGGCAAGCCCTGCCATTATCTCATGGGCCTGCCATCCGAGTTGCTGGAAGTTCACGATATCCGATTCCAGGAATACGGCACAACCAAAGTTGAATTCCGGTGCATTTGACGCGAGGAAGGCATGATCTGCGTATTCTTCGATACGGTACCCGAACCGTTGGGCAGTTGACTGTAGATAATAGCCATTTCCGGCAGAACACTGGGTGTTCAGACGGAAGTCTTTCACTGTTCCGTTCTTGAGGAGAATCACCTTTATGTCCTGACCGCCGACATCGCAGATGACATCTGCATCGGGAAAATATTTAATAGACCCGAGAGTGTGAGCGACCGTTTCCACGATCGCGGTGTCTCCACCAAAGGCCTCCTTCAGGAGGTCTTTGGCATAGCCCGTGAATCCGATACCCTGAACGTTCAAGGGATATGCAGTCTTTTCCCTCAGCATGAGAAGTATGTCTCGGGCATCCAGGAGAGGATTTCCTCCTGAGAGTTTATACGCGCTCCAGAGAAGTTCTTCTTGCTCGTTCAGTACGACTCCTTTGGTCGATGTTGACCCTCCGTCCACGCCAATGTACACAGGCAGGCTGCTGCTTTCGACTGCAGGGTGAACGCTCATCGGAGGAGAAGGGCTTCGCGCGTAGAGCTCGAAAAACTCCTCCTTTTCTCGATCGTTGCGAAAAAAGCTGAACGAGCCGGTGTGATTGTGCTTCAATTTCTCTTGAGCTTTTGCTGAAGCAGAGGGGAGCGACTCTACAAGGTAGGACCCTTCATCCTCCATCATTCCGAGAAGTGCGGCGCCATAGGCGCCGTAATAGAGCGCATTTACGGGTGTTTCGAACGCATCGTCGATGTTGCAGTGGATTGGGGTGCGTCTATTGTTCCAGAGCTCTGTGATGCTTCTGCGCCAGGACTGCCGCAGAGCGGGAAAGAACACGTTTGGTCCACCCAGTAGCAGGACATCAGGTTCCGGTACAAATCCGCGTACCAGAACGGACAAGTTCTGCTCCACGATTGCGTTGAACAGCGATACCACAAGCGCTTCCTGGGGGATACCCTGTTTCTGGAGGCTGTTGATATCCGTTTCTGCAAATACCCCACACTTACCTGCAACCGGATACACCCTTTCTGGTGAGTACTGAATATCACGAACCGCAGTCTCGGTCAGGTTGAGCTTCATGATGATGCGGTCGATTGTTGCCCCGGTGCCTCCGGCGCATCGGTCATTCATGGTGGAGAACTTTCCCTGGCCATTCCTCCACAGGATGAACTTCGCGTCCTGCCCCCCAAGCTCGAATACTGTCCGTGCCCTGGGATGGAGCCGCTCAACAGCGAAGCTGAGCGCATTCACTTCCTGAAAGTACTTGGAGTTCAGTTCGCGTGTCACTCTGGTTCCGCCGCTCCCAGTGGTAAAGAGCCTGAATGGAAGACCAAACTCATTGGAGAGAATGTGGAGAAACTCTTCTACCTTTTCTGTCTGCCGTGACCTGTGTCTCTCGTACTTCTTCCATAGGATATTCCCATGCTGATCTACGACAACTCCCTTCACTGTGGTAGAGCCGATGTCGAGTCCGACAGCGAGCATTTTCCCCCCGAAGACCCTGACGGTATGAAAACATCGCGATAAATATACACTATCGGGATAGAAATACAATATAATGAAGAAGAAAGAGAAAGTTAATTAAAGAAGGGCTGACAAGGGAGAAAGAAATTCCTGCTCCGAAAATGAATAAGTGGTCTCTCCTTACGTTATGCTCTTTTCATATCCAGCAATTTGAAATATCAATTGCCAATATGCAGAAATGATGTTACTATCCGTATTTTATACATGGGTGGAATGCAGGGGGTGAGGGGAAGCATGAACAGAAGAGTCGTTGTGACCGGTCTTGGACCTGTATCGTCGATCGGTATTGGAAACGAAACCTTCTGGAAAAATGCGGTGCAGGGAAAGGGTCATTTTGGAAATGTTGATTTTACCGATGTGGAGCTCGATCAGTACCGGAGCAGGGTGTGCTCACCGGTGGATGGATTTTCACTTGAGGATCATTTCGAAAACCCGAAGAGGCTGAAGCGTGCAGGGCGCGCGACCCAGTACACCGCTGTGGGTGCCCTACTCGCGCTCATGGACGCCGGGTTCAAAATAGAACAGGTGAGTCAGGCAAATCCTGAAGGACCGAGCGTGTTCTGGCTCAATGGGGTTGAACCGCTCAGATGCGGCGTCATCCTGGGGCAATCTGAGAGCAATGTCGATGTCATGCTGCGCGGACATATTTCATTTCTGCAGAACAGGGGACCAAAAAGGGTCAATCCGATCACATTGCCGCAGTCTAATTGTAATGTTGGTGCCACCACAGTTGCGGAATGGTTCTATTTGAGGGGTACCTGTTTCACCATTGCCACTGCGTGTTCTTCCGCCACTCATGCGATCGGAATGGCAACCATAAATATCCAAAATGGAATCGAGGATATAGTTTTGACCGGAGGTGCTGACTCGACGCTCGACTCTTACTTTTTCTCAGGTTTCGATCTCCTGCGGGCACTGAGTAGAAATAATGATGAACCGGAGAAGGCGTCACGTCCCTTTGATAGAGAGAGGGACGGATTCGTGCTGGGAGAGGGCGCAGGGATACTCGTGCTGGAGGAGCTCGGACACGCGCGCAAACGGGGTGCGCGGATATACGGTGAAGTCATCGGGTTCGGATACTCAACTGATGCCTACAACATAGTTGCCCCTGATCCCTATGCAACTGCATCGATAAATGCGGTGAAAAAAGCGCTCGCCATGGCAAAGATCTCCCCCCAAGAGGTCGAGTATATAAACGCGCATGGAACCTCCACAGTGCTGAACGATCCCAATGAGACGTATATCATCAAGCAGACTTTCGGTGACTATGCGTATAAAGTGCCCATAAGCTCCTCAAAATCCTATTTCGGGCACACCATCGGTGCTGCCGGAGGGCTCGAATCCATCGTGACCTGCCTTGCGATGGCGCACGACGAAATTCCTCCGACGAGCAATCTTGAAAATCCCGATGTGGATTACGTGGATGAGGCTACCCCGCATCTTGACAAACGTTGCGATCTTGATTACGTCCCCGGAGTCAGCAGAAAGAAGAACGTGAGCATCGCACTGAAGGAATCCTTTGGTTTTGGCGGTCAGAACGGCGCGGTGGTCTATAAAAAGTTTGAAGAGTGAGCTGACGTCTGACTCAGAGATAATGCCCCTCTTTCAGCGTGAACCCCTCTGCAGACAGATTCGGGTGTTTTTTTCTGAATTTGACTCAGGTTGGCACGCTCAAAGAGCGATGTATCCTTTCCCGGATACCGTCACCTTCTTTTTCAACCCTTTTGTGGAAGAGAATCTGAACGAGCCGATTTTTGACTCCAGTGTGACACTCCCTTCCGATACGCTCAGGGTGATCTCTTCAGATGGTGCGGTGTTTATAAGCACATTTGCGAGAAGAAAGGCTTTTTCCACCCCGTCTCCGGTCTGATAGTTCCAGACTTCATCTGGGAGGGCGAGCCTCGCTCCGTCGTAAATCGATTCGTCAGGCATTCTTTCGAGAAGCCGGGCAATATCATGAGCACTGTTCCCTTCAAGCGCGCTGAGGCAGACAGGATTTCTCTCAACAGAAGCCTTCACGAAAGGAACCCAGTCGATTCTTTCCATGTCTCTGTAGGAGTAGAGTGCGAGCAATGCGGTCCGTTTTTTCTGAGCCTCTCCCCGGATGTAATCGATAATGCGGTCCCGTTCCCAGTCGAGCGGTATCTCAAGGCGTTCCATGTCGCTGAAATCCTTATCAGTACCGGGGAATCTCGGTATGACAAGGAGAAACTCTTTCAGGCTCTTGAACATCCGTTCTATGTTCGGGCATTTTTTAATATCGAGTTCCGCAATGGTGAGGGAGTCGAGTTCTTCTATGGTGAGCCGGTCGTTTGATCTGATGAAATCTTCGAAATCGTTGAGCATGATTCGATCTGGAATCGGACTGAAGCTGAACTCCTCATCGTCTATTTCGTCGAGAAGAGAGGTTCTCGAATCAGTGGAAAAGCTATTCGAGCTTGTGTGCTCGTACTTGTAAATCCTCTCCACCTCGATGTACATGTCCTTTCCATGCATGGAGTGCCGGTACTGAAAGCAGCGCTGGAACTCACCCTCCTTGCGGATGAAGTTGCTGATCACCTCGGGTTTCAGATCCGCCCGTAAAAAGGATAACAGCTTCTGGGTAAAGCGATTGTAGGCTTCCGGATCGATCGTTGCATTTTTATACACAGTGTGGATGTAGCCTGTTGTATGTGAAACAACCGTAACTTCCTCGTTTTCCAGTGCCCGTCGTGCTTTTGTCGAAAGAGAGGTTCCGTTTGTCCACATGTTCTTCGTCACAATTCGTCTGTTGTTTGTGAGAAACCCTTCATTGATTTCAATGAAATTTTGTGAATGAAGAGGAGTTGCCATGAGGTAGATTTTTTCCAGCGGAATCCTGGCCAGTATGAAGAGCGCCGCGGTGTAGAGAGTCGAAAGGGATACACACTCACCTGCACCACTCGTATAACCTTCCTTGCGGAGGAACGCCTTCATTGCCTCCACGGTCTCGGTTTTCCAGTAGGGTATAACGTTGTCCGTGTACTTATCCAGCCCGAAGTGCCTCCGAATATCGATACTGAAATAGTACCTGTCCCCTTCGTATCCGAAAAGGGCGTTTGATCTGGCAAGAACATCCTCGGAGAGGTAGTCTCTGAATCGTTCGAGTTCTCTCTCCTTTGTCGTCAGCCCCCAGGTTTCCAGATCAAGGTTGAATACGAAGTTGTCCATTATGAACTGCTTCACTCTGTGTATACGCTGGGTGAAGCTCTTTTTTTCTATTCCCTTGAACCAGGAGTCCTTGCGCCACTCCCAGATCACAGGTGACATGATGTTGGCAAGCACAAGTGCATAGAGAAGTTCAGGAAAAATGAATATCTCCATGTCGGAGAGGGTGAAAGCAGATGAGAGCATCTCCTGCGATTGAATCTCTGTCGTGAGTGAAACCTGAGAATCCGTCATGTCTGTTTCCCGCGGTAAAATGAAATTGTTTTGATTAAAGGATTGACCGTACTCTAACAATAACGATAGGATCATGGAACGACAATAAAAACATCTTCAACACTCTCTGTAATTGTATTAATTTCTAGAGTACAAGACGCATTCAGACATTATAGGATGAGAGGCCAAATGCATGAAACTGGAGTTGAATAAAGAGTACCACGGGTTCCGTCTGGTGAGGGAAAAATTCATCCGGGAGATAAACTCAAAAGGAAGAATCTTTCATCATGAGAAGAGCGGTGCACGACTTCTCCACTTGGAAAATGATGATGACAACATGGTGTTCGCGATAAGTTTCCGAACCCCTCCCAGCGACAGTACGGGTATTCCTCACATACTTGAGCACTCGGTTCTGTGCGGTTCTGAAAAATTCCCCACCAAAGAGCCCTTTGTAGAGCTCGTAAAGGGATCGCTGAATACCTTTCTCAATGCCATGACCTTCCCTGATAAAACGATGTATCCTGTTGCGAGCAGGAACAGAATGGATTTCATGAACCTTATGAATGTCTATCTGGATGCTGTACTTCATCCGAACATACACAACTACCCCGAGATTCTCATGCAGGAGGGATGGCACCACGAGCTCGAAAGAGAGGAGGGAGAGATCCGGTACAAGGGGGTGGTTTACAACGAAATGAAGGGAGTGTACTCTTCCCCTGAAGCCATCCTTTTTCGGAATGTGCTGAAGTCGCTCTTTCCTGATACATGTTATGGCCTGGAATCTGGGGGCGACCCGGACATAATTCCCCAACTCACCAAAGAAAAGTTCCTTACCTTTCACCGCACCTACTACCATCCCTCGAACAGCTATATATATATCTACGGGAACGGTGACATACTCGAACAGCTCGAATTCATCCAGTCTGAGTACCTGCATGAGTTTAAAAGAATTGGTGTTGAATCCTCCATACCAATCCAGAAACCCTTTGTCCGCAGGCAGGAGGTTGAGACAACCTATCCACTGGCTCCAGGAGAGGACGAGGGGGACAAGTCCTATATCAGTCTCAACTTCGTCACCGGGGTTGCTCAAGACAGCGAGCTCTACCTCGCCATGAACATCCTGGAGTATCTGCTTCTTGAAACACCTGCAGCTCCTCTTAAGAAGGCACTGATCGATGCGGAGGTGGGAAAAGACGTGTTTGGTCAGTTTGAATCGAGCATCCTGCAGCCGGTATTCAGTATCATCGTGAAGAACAGCAGTGTGCAGAAGAAACAGCTCTTCGAAGAAGTTGTGGGGAAAACCCTGCGGACTCTGGTTGGTGAGGGAATAGATAAAAAATTGGTTGAGGCCTCCATCAATATCAACGAGTTCAGGCTGAGAGAAGCGGACTTCAGAGGTCTCCCCAAGGGACTGGTCTATTGCATGGAGTGTATGGACAGCTGGTTGTACGATGCTGATCCTTTCCAGCACCTGGAGTATGAACCCACTCTGAAAAAGATTAAAAAAGCGCTGACAGACAGCTATTTCGAGAAACTCATAGATACCGAGCTCCTGAACAATACCCACAGCTCTCTTGTTCTTGTGAATCCGGAAAAAGGGCTCAACGAAAAGAAAGATATCTCAACGAGGGAAAAGCTCGCATCGTACAAGCGGGGTCTTTCCCAGGAAGAATTGGCCAGGCTCGTTCAGCAGACAACGTCGCTGAAGAAGCGGCAGGCGACTCCAGATCCACCGGAGCTCGTTGAAAAGATCCCGATGCTCTCCCTGAAGGATCTCGATCCCAGGGCGGAAGAGCTTCCCCTGCAGATAAGGGAAGTCGCCGGCAGCACAATGCTCTTCCATCCGATCTTCACGAGTAAAATCGCCTATGTGAACCTCTATTTCGACATCAACGTTCCAGAGAGAGATCTCCCCTATGTGTCACTGCTCTCCGCCATATTGGGGAAAGTCGGCACGAAGAGATACGACTATGGAGACCTCTCCAATGAGATCAACATTCACACAGGAGGCATCGCCTACCGGCCGGAAACATTCGGCGACAAGGATGATGATTCCCGCTACAGCCCGAAGTTCATGATACGGTCTAAAGCACTCGTTTCCAAGCTGCCAAAGCTGTGCGATCTGCTTGGCGAGATCCTGGGGACGAGCCGTTTTGAGGAGACCAAACGTCTGAAAGAAATCGTCCAGGAGACAAGATCACGAATCGAGATGAGCATACATGAGGGTGGCCATCTTATTGCCATGTCACGGCTGTGCGCATACTTTTCCCCGATCGGCAGTTTTATGGAGAGAATGGGTGGCCTGTCTTTCTACAGGTTCATTTCAGACCTGGAGAAGAACTTTTCTGCGCGTTCAGAGGAGCTGGTGAGTACCCTGAAAAGAATCGCTTTTTCTATTTTCGCGAATAGCACATTGCAGATGAGCCTCACCACAGACGAAAGTGATTACGGGAGATTCGTGGAAAGTTTCCCTCTCATACTTGATCGGATCGGGAACGCCCCTTCGGTTCATGAGCAGTACAACCCTGCGTTTCTCGAGAAGAATGAGGGACTGCTCACACCAGGAAAGGTGCAGTATGTAGCCAAAGGATTCAACTTCAGGAGGCTCGGCTTCGGATTCAGCGGGACCCTGCTGGTCCTGAGAACCATTGCGAGTATGGATTATCTCTGGAACAGAGTGAGGGTCCAGGGTGGTGCCTATGGAAGTTTTGCCCGTTTCTCGAGAAATGGAAATATGATTTTTTGCTCCTACCGGGACCCAAATCTGAAGGAAACCCTTGCTGTATACGACACCGCTTCCGAGTACCTTCGGGCATTCAACGTTGGCGAGCGTGAGATGACAAAGTACATCATCGGCACGATCAGTAAGCTTGACGCACCACTCACTCCCTCAATGAAGGGGGAGGTCTCAACTGAGCGATATTTTACCAGTATTTCTCAAGACGATGTGCAGAAAATGAGGGATGAGGTTTTACGGACGAGAAAAAAGCATGTGGTGTCGCTGGCCGATATGGTGGGGGATGTGATGAAGCAGAATTACTTCTGCGTAATCGGAAACGAAGAAAAATTACGGGAACACGGAGACATCTTCACGCGGCTGGTGCCTGTTTTTGAAGACTGAGATCAATCGTTGCTGCGAGTTTGTAAGAAATGCCCGAAGTATTTTTCCGTATTGTAAAATTCGATGCAGAATCATATCCTTTAATATCCAGATTGATGGAGGGAGGCCATGGCGGAAACAAAAAAAGAAATCAAGGTGGAGTTTCAGAAGGAGCTGATCTGTGGTGTGTATGCGAACACCCTCTCAATTCAGCACACTGCAGAAGAGTTCATACTTGATTTCTTTCTGATCGCTCCTCCTGCGGGTGTTGCCACAGCAAGAATAATTACCAGCCCGGGCCATATGAAGAGGATCATTCAGGCCATGCAGGAAAATGTGAAAAAGTATGAGGACAAATACGGGAGGATCAAGCCCTCAGTAGAGCCGACCAGGCAATCAAATATCGGCTTCAAACCCTGATGTCTGTAAAAATGCTTGATTTTCTGGGTCTGTTGAGGAAAATGGTTGTACAATCCTAAACACAGGTGAAAACTATGGAAGTGTTAGAACACATGACGGTGGAAATCACTGCAGAGCACGTGCTCACCGCATTGAAAATGAAAAAAATGAATGCTTCGTTGAAAACCCTCATATCCGAGCTGATCGAAAAAGCCCTCAGAGTTGCACATCCCAGGGCTCTCTTCAAGGTATCCTACATAGAGCGGAAAAACGAGGATACTGTCGATATCGACGGGATTTTGTTTAAAAGCCGCATACTCAGGAAAAACCTCGAGGGTGCTGAGCGAGTGTTTCCCTACGTTGTGACTGCCGGCCGCGAGCTCGATGCCGTCTCTCCTACGAAGGATGATATCATGGCAGTATTTTGTTTTGACACAATCAAAGAGCTGATCCTTGAGTCTGCCTATCACCATCTCGAAGCATATATTCTAAAGAGGTTTGTACCGGGCAGGATGGCGCATATGAATCCTGGATCACTGAGTGACTGGCCGGTGTCCCAGCAGTCGGCTCTCTTTTCCCTCTTCGGAGATGTTGAGGCGCTCATCGGAGTGAAGCTTACCCCGAGTTTTCTCATGAACCCTATCAAATCGGTATCAGGAATTTATTTTCCAACCGAGGTTGATTTCAAGAGCTGCATGCTCTGTACCCGGCATCCGTGCAGCAATCGAAGAGCAGCGTACAATCCGGAGATGGTAAAAAAGTATCGCTGAAAACACAGCCCTTGTGATGGAGGGACTGCGTTCTTCACAGAATTGATGAGCTGTGTATCAGAGCGGCACGCTTATTTCTTATAATGAAAGGAGGCTACCGATGCCAGCAATTGCCACGCTCGAGGAGCTGAAAGCCATCGACCATGGTTTGAAGAAGCTCAAGGAGGTCCACCCGGAGGCTTACGCGGAGTTTTCCCAGTTTTTTAAAAACAACCGGCGTATCGGGTACAAGAACATCATAAAGCTGATGATAGGTGAGGCAACTCCAGAGAAGCTGAAAGGGATGGGCTGACCGGAAGGAAGTGCGGAAAAGGAGGAGTTGACATGAAGACCATCGTCATTCTCGGAACGCTCGATACGAAGGGCAGGGAGGCTGAGTTTCTCTGTCAGCAGATACTTGCCTGGGGTCACACCCCTCTTCTCGTCGATACGGGAGTGGTTGGGAAACCCGCGTTCGCGGCAGATATTTCCAGAGAAGAGGTTGCACGGCGTGGTGGGAGTTCCCTCGAGCAGCTGCTTAAAAATCCCGAGCGGGAGAAGGCTGCACCGGTGATGTCGCGCGGCGCTCGGGAGATCGTTGGTGAGCTCTTCAGTGAGAAGAAGATACACGGCATCATCTCTATGGGAGGCACGCAGGGGACGACCCTCTCAACAGAGGTGATGCGTTCTCTTCCGGTCGGCTTCCCCAAGGTGATGGTCTCCACGATGGCATCGGGAAACACTGCGCCTTTCGTGGATATCAAGGATATTGCAATGATTCCATCCATTGCTGACATCATGGGGCTCAATCCGATCACAAGAAAAATTCTTTCGAACGCAGCCTGCGCTGTGTGCGGTATGGCAGATTCAAAAGTGGAGATCCGCATCGAAAAACCACTCATTGGAATCACCACAGTGGGGATTACCACGCAGTGTGCGCTGAAAGCGCAGGCTGTGCTGGAAGGGAGGGGATACGAGACGATCGTGTTTCACGCGGTCGGTACCGGGGGAAGGGCAATGGAGGACCTCATCAAGCATGGTCATATAAAGGCGGTTTTGGATATTTCCCCGATAGAGGTGACCAATGAGATGTATGGGGGTCTTCTTGCCGCGGACCAGGAAAGGCTCACTGTAGCGGGAAGATACTCCCTGCCGCAGCTGCTCGCACCTGGAGCCATTGCCGTGAATGTGTTCGGCACACCGGACACGATTCCAGAGCGGTTCAGGGACAGGAAACGGGTCAGACACAGTCCGAAGATTACGAACATACGGCTGATCAGGGAAGAGCAGGAAGCGGTGGCAAGGGAAATCTCACGCAGGCTGCGCCACACCAAGGCGCCAGCAATTTTCATGATCCCGAGAAAAGGGTATGACTACTATTCCACGGAGGGCAACTGTTTCTGGGAACCAGAATCCGACAGTGCATTCGTGCATGTACTGAAGCAGGGGCTCCCAGACAATTTCACGATCATTGAACGTGACACGCACATCAATGACCCTGTCTTTGCCACGGAAATGGCGGAGAGACTGATAGAGCTTATAGAGAAGAAGTACGAGTGAGCGCAGGGTTTCACACAGGAAGGGAAGGAGAGTGAAATGGCAGTGCGATACAGGAGAAAAGAGTTTCTCAGCAGGCTGAGGAAAGAAATAGAGCAGGGTCGACCTCTGGTCATGACAGGAGCGGGAAACGGTATTGCCGCGAAATTCATCGAAAGGGGAGGGGTTGACATAATCGGTGTGTACAACACGGGATATTTCCGCATGCAGGGGTATGGATCTCTTGCCGGGATGCTCCCGATGGCAGATGCGAATGATCTCGTGTTTCACATGGGAAAGCGGGAGATTCTTCCGCAGGTGAAAAAGACGCCTGTGATCGCAGGGCTGAACGGAGTGGATGTGCTGAGAGACATGAGGATCTTTCTCGAAGAGTGCGCCCGGATAGGATTCTCCGGGGTGCACAACTTTCCCACGGTCGCCTGGTTCGATGGAGAGTTCCGCAGGACACTGGAGAGGACCGGACTCGGGTACAGGATGGAAATCGAAATGCTCAACACCGCTCGGGAGCTCGACATGATCACCATCGGATACGCATTCAACGAGGCGGACACCCAGCTCCTCATGGAAGAGGCAAAGCCCGATGTATTCATCTTCCACGCGGGCATTACCCGCGGAGGTTCCACCGGTTATGAACAGAGCAGCAGTCTCGAGGAAATGGCGCGGAGGACACAGATTCACTTCGAATGCGCGAGAAAGATAAACCCGGATGTCATCCTCCTCGCGCATGGTGCGGCACTTGTGAACCCTGAGGACGCACAGTACATGCTCGAACACACAAACTGTCAGGGGGTGCAGCTGGGATCGAGCGTCGAGAGAATGGCCATCGAAGAGCCGCTGGAAAAACGGGCAGCATCCTTCAAGCATGTGCATTTTCCGGACGCACTTTCTGGGCCATGAAGAAAAAACCACTTAATCAGGTGCCTGGATGTCTCGATCAGGAGGGAGTAGATGAAGCCTCGGTACCTGGTGAGCGCATGCCTCGCGGGAGAATGCTGCAGGTACGACGGAAGCAGCTGCAGCTCAAGGCGGATCATGGGCATGGTCCGAAGGGGAGAGGCGATTGCTATCTGTCCCGAGGTAGCTGGTGGCCTTCCGGTGCCGCGGGAGCGATGCGAGATCGTTTCCACTGCTGACGGACCAAAAAGGGTTTTCACCGAGTCCGGGGTTGATGTAACCGTGCAGTTTTCGGAAGGAGCGGCCAAAACTCTGGATCTCGCACTCAGAAGCGGGATAAAGTCTGCCATATTGAAATCGCAGAGCCCTTCCTGCGGTTTCGGGAAGATCTATGATGGGAGCTTTACCGGGAGCCTGGTTGAAGGAAAAGGAATCACTGCAGAGCTGCTCAGCGAACACGGGATGCGGATCTACACCGAGCAGGCAGCCAAAACTATATTTTTTTTAATAAGTCTTCTGCGATTACCCTGACTGAGGGAATCGGATCAAGTTTTAATCCATCAATTAATTGTTTCCTTGCTCTGGAAAGATATTCATGTTCCAACATATCGTTGCCGGATGCATGTGCATCTTTCGAGAGCATTATATACACCAATCCCAACATGCATTTTGAGGTTCCTTTTACCTCATTTTTACTAATTCTAATGCTTGTTCCCTTTTCCCCATCATTTCTTTCTGGAATGCTTCTCGCAAAACATTCACTGCGACTGTTCTCTGATCTGTTTGCGCATTTACAGTTGAATATGCGTTTACCTCCATGATGAGAAAAAGAATACACATTACTATACCCAAATGCTTCATTCTCGTACACTCCAACATCTTGATTATTATTCTCGCGAATACTCATGTTGAAGATCATATACTAT
>Ga0180438_10003033_pt1 | contig 26132 bp, 25 predicted proteins | sample SS_ome_12_FD_132455 | JGI IMG/M metagenome (GOLD analysis project Ga0180438, IMG submission 132455) | Hypersaline lake sediment archaeal communities from the Salton Sea, California, USA - SS_3_D_2 metaG | ecosystem: Environmental > Aquatic > Non-marine Saline and Alkaline > Hypersaline >... | reverse complement strand
TCCTCTCCTACCACGATTCATCACATGATACCAAGCATCTGGATATTGTATTCTTAATGGTCTGGACATAGCATAGTAATACAATAAAAATTAGCAAGAGACAAGAGTAGATTTGACCCCTTTATGAAATGATTAAACCTGGACGTCCCGCTTTAGATTCTTCTTTCATCATCATCAATTATAGCATCTGATGTAGGATCTTTAGTTATAGTTAATCTAATCGCATTCTGTCTCGCCCAATAAAAGTAAGAATGCCATAGTTTCTTATCATTATCGGTTACATTTTCAAACATTGTATTTTCCTAATTTCACCTAACGTTAATGATGAGCAGTGCCGGACGCAGGCTTCAGCGGGAGCAGTACGAGATCCGCTGCAAGCCGTGGTTATGTGCTCCTCAATCTTCCATCACCAGATGGCGGCGTAGAGCATGCCTTTGACGGTTGTTGACAAAGGGAGTCCCTCTTTCATCAAATATGTATCGTGCATTAAGAGGGTGTGGAGCAGTTCATTGAATTTGGCTGTATTTTTCTCCGCCCTTAGTTCCTCCAATTCCTTCAATATAGAGTCGATGTTGTCTTCGATCTGACTCCTCACCTTCATAAGCTCACTGGTTAACGGCTTTTGCGAAAAGTGCTTCACAAACAGGTCGACCAAGTCGGTCCTGAGTGTCTGCATCCTTACACAATGCTCATTCTTTATGGTGGCAAACCAGTCCTTTCCTGCATGGGCCGTGATGTCACCGGAACTGTCGATCATTATGTTGCCCCACATAATTAGGTTGCCCGTTGAATATGACTCCAAAGATGGGTGTTCATATTCGTTCCTTACTTCCGAATCAAACTCGGAAAAAAGATGATCTGCTCGTTTCTTCCAAACCCGGAATTCTGCCGTGAATCCAGCCGGAATGGAAGGGGTGGCTTGTTGGAGATCGTTAATAATTGCCTTAATTTTCTCGTAGATCTTTTTCAGTTTATCCCATGTCAGAATATAGTAGTAGATATCCAAACCGGCCTGCGGTCCCGGTACACGCGGCATTTCGAGAGCCCCATGAACCGGCAGATCCACTTTAATCCGATTGTATTGCAGGAGGACCCCATAGACATGGCTTTCGAATGTGCTCAGGTAATGCCATAGCTTGATGTTTAGCAGGGCGTTATCAGTGACGTTGATGAAATGCAGGCGGTCCGAAAAGAAATCAAAGGCAATGTTGCCCGGAGTAGTCGATTCCATTCTTTCCCTCACACATAACACGGGCATGTGCGGCGGGCGTAAGCCCGTCCGAACCATGCCTTGGTTAGGTTTTTATTTTGATCTCTATCTTTCGAGCAAAGATTCTCTTTAAATGAAAGCCAATGTTTCGCGTAGAAATGCCTACGTTAACAGACAAAAAATCCTGCAAGGACCGTATTCTTAGTGAAAACTCAAAAACTTGTTGCTTACAGTTTTCTGTTGCTATCTTTTTTTCACCTTCGCAGCACTCACTTATATAGGCGGTGTAGCTTCGGATGGGGGAAACAAACATCCCTTCCCAAGTCTCAACCAAATATGGAAAATACAAAAGAATAAGCGTCCGAGGTTTATAGAGAGTTTTATTGATTCCCCTTGCTATGGTAAATAGCTCTTCTTTTTCACCAGTTTCTTCAAACTTTTGCGCGCCGTATAATGATTCAAGCATATTCTCTGAAACTTCATTGAAGGCCTCGAATAGTTCTTCGAGCTTCCCGCGCAGAAAAGTTTGTCTATCACGCATGTGAATAAACCATTGGGACAAAGTAAATATCAACAAAGCTACTGCAGCACTAAGTATTGCAGTACCCATGATTAACACCTAACCATTGATTAGCAGGCAAAATTGCCTTACACCAATATCAAACTTAATTAAAAATCTGATCGTTCGATAATTGCTATAAATATAGTCGATCTACTTCAGTTTGATTAAAAAATTCAAGTTGAAATAGTTTTTAAAGGTGCATAAAAGATACTATATATTGTAAAAATCGCCATGGTGATGATCAGGATCTTCGCGCTGCAGACGATATCTAAATCCCATATCTTGTATGCTTATTTTTTAACGAGTTCTTCAGGCGCAGTGATTAGCTGCCGGCTGCAAGAGCAGGGTTAGGTCAATTTTGTGATTCTAGAGAACCTTTTCTATTCTTATCAATGGCCCTGAGGTAATCCTGCATTCGTGATAAGATTCCATCACGAGAGACAGTATTTTCAATTGTATCTATTGGAGGCCGCTGCGCCTGTAGCCTCGCTTTATCTTCTTCTCTAACTTGCGTATTAGTTATTAGAACAAAATAAGATAGGTTATCGGTCTTCTTCAAAATGTCAGCAGTCCTGATCACCTGGTCAATCTTATCTCTCGTTAAGAAGCGTCTATCTGAATATGCAGCCTCAATCCCTATTACTCTATCATTATGTGACTCAAGCAAAAAATCTACAGTAAAGTGATCCCCTCCAACGGAACCAACTGCCTTATATGAAAAGCTTGCGTCCAAGTCTTTCAAAGCATAGAGAATCATCTCTTCGTAGTATCGCCCTTTGTAAGCTACGCCGGTGATTTGGTTGAAAGCGGCTTCAGCAACCACATCAATTACATCCGGTCTTAATCGGATCCCGTGTCTTTCAACTTCCTCGCGGATATTTTCCTTCACCTGGTCCTTTTCTTTTTCTCCAAATTCGATTCCGAAAATCCTCTTTACGTTCATATCGAATATTATTCTTTTAACGCGATCGAACGTTAGGAAAATAAAGAGAATGAGAAAGCCAACAAGCATACCTAGGTCGTATTGGACTATAATAGACGTAACAATAAGTGCCATAACCACAAAAGCTGCTAGAAAGTCTTTCCATTTCTGAAGTAGACTAGAAAAGAATCTTTTTAACATATTGGGAGAATCCTTAGTGCGACCTAACGCGAGTATCACCAGGGCTAAAAGCCGCAGGCTTTTGGGATCTGGTGTACACTCTGGTTATACCGACTTCTTTTTTGTATCCCATTCTTTGTAACGCTCAATAAGGCTTAATAATAACGAACGAACTTTTGAAAACGTTTCTTTTGCAAAATATGAATCTAACAATATGTAGTTGAAATCTAATGAGATTCCTAAGTTCTGTTTTTCTAATGCCTTTATTCTTTTCTTCCTATTTTCATACAACATATCCAGACGGCCATTTGCGTGCGCTATTGCATGGCGAACATCAGCAAGGATTTTAATGTGTTGCCAAGCATTATCATCGCTGCACAATTCGAATTTAAGGACATTTTTGTAGTATTTCTTAGCTCTTTCAAGAAAATCACCTCTGAGGTCATTGATGGCGATTCCTTGTTTTTGACTTTTTTGTATTAAGCTCGCTATCTCTGTTACACTTGTCTCGAGGACCGCATATAATGAAACAATAAACGATCCCCAGAAAAATCGAGGCAAAAGAAATTCAACCCTGCGATCACATTCCTGTCTAGCAAAATGCCATTTTGGATCTTCTGGCGTTAAATTCTCTTTTTTCTCATACTCATCAAATGCTGCTTTCTCTGCATGGCTGAGATGGGAAATTTGCTTTCCTATGAGTTCGTAATGATCTTCAAGGGCATCAATCTCCAAAGACACATCAAGCAATCGAAAATCGACTTCTGTTTTCATTTATTTCCTCTGGTATAACACCGCTCTTGAGCAGACACGTTTTTTGTGATTCGCTGAAGGGGTTGTTCGGTGGACATTTTTATTCTATTTTAATCCATTTATTTTGCTGCCGGAACTTTCTTTTCTCTTTTTGGAATTTCCAGGGCCGGGAGTTTATTAATCACCTCTCTTCGCATGGCCATGTTGGTATGTTGATAGGTTTTAGTCGTGATCTTTGTGCTGCTATGGCCAAGGATCTCAGAGGTGGATTTCAGGTCCGCACCTTCACCGAGTACCCAGGTAGCGAATGCATGCCTGAAATCATACGGCCTGAGCCTCCTGGTTATTCCCACTTTTTTTTCGCCTGAGCAAAGCCCCTCTCTATCGATTTAATCGGTTTCCCATTGTATCGAATGATATGCACATCTTGATGGCCATCATTTTTATACCATGCCTCCAGGTGGCCTAAAAAATCACGGTGCACCGGCACGAATCGGAACGGAGGTCCCTTCTTTTTGGCGGACCGGATCAGGATCCTCGCGCTACAGCCGATATCTAAATCCCATATTTTGTATGCTTATTTTTACTTTTATTTAGATTTTTAACATAATACTAGACGTTTTATAAGGCGTAATATTCTACGCGGTTATTTCGCGAATATGTTAAAATTGTGTTATTTTAGTATAACAAATCGTGGAAATCACGTGCCTAAAAGTGGAACGGCACAAAAGAGCGGAAAGGTTGTGGAGGTGAACAGGAAAATTAAAAACAATTAGAGCAGGAACGACTGTTATAACGAGTAGATATCTGGAACTTTCTCGTATTCAGCACGTATTTTATATCTAAACCCTTGAAAATGTTTATGTCAATATGTTTTTACATTCTCAATATATTGGCAAGTAATAAGCCCTGATAGTAACTACACAGGTTCATTGTTTCCCGATGAAATCGGAATTCATGGTTTAGGTTTATTTTCCGGATAGGTAACCTGGTTTACAAAGATTAATGAACTCTGATATGTATACGGGTGAAATCATTTCTTCGAGTCACTCTTGTCCAAAAAACCATTTCACCGCAGAGAGGGCGGAAGGCAAAAAGGAATCTTGCCATTGTAAGAACAGATAACGCGATTTATTTATAGGCTAACGCTTGATTTTGTTTTTGCCCGCAGGGCTGAGGTTCTTTTCACTCGCCGTCCTTCCTGCCCCGTTAAATCTAAAAGATATTTAACCGGGGTCAACGGCAAGTGAAAAAAGACTTCTCTCAGCGTCCTCAGCGTCTCAGCGGTGAAATAACTTATTCGAGCAAAAGAAACGCATCGGGATTGAAACTATGAATGAGGTTCTTGAAACAACTCGGGATGTAAAGGAGAGAGGCCAACAGGTAACGATTGATAAACAGGCCCTTACTGATTTCTCAAGAAAATTGATTGAGGATGGAATTGAAATTCCCCCCTGGAACTACGACTATCACTTTTTCGATGGCAGTCAGAAAACGGTTGCATACCTCCTTATCCTGGATAGCATCAATTTCTGTTTCTGGCCGAAAACAGGAGCTGAAAAATGGCAAGTTCAGTATAAATCAGAAACACTCTCCGGGTATTATGCCCTTGCAGCGTCTCTTAAAAAGGCACTCGAATCAGGGATTCCAATCACCGATGCTCATTATTTAGCTGAACTACCTTTAGATACATTGAAACAGCTCTTGGTTGGAAAGGGAGAATTGCAGCTCATGGAGGAACGGGTTCGAATCCTGAATGAGCTGGGCGATTTTCTCGTTAAAGAATTCAATGGAGCGGCTCACCGCCTCGTGGAGGCCGCCGAAAACTCGGCACTCAATCTGGTGAGGTTGCTTGTTGAAAACCTGCCTTCTTTCAGGGATGAAGCAGAATACTATGGTACAACAATATATTTCTATAAGCGGGCGCAGATATTTGCCGCAGATCTCTATGGGGCATTTGCTGGTAAAGATTGGGGTAATTTCAAAGATATTGATACATTAACTGCCTTCGCTGATTACAAGCTACCCCAGGTGCTGCGGAATGTCGGCATATTGGAATATAGTCCCTCTCTTGAGCACACAGTGGATAATGGTATTTTTCTTCAGGCAGGAAGCCCTGAGGAGATTGAGATCAGGGCAAATACCATCTGGGCGGTTGAGCTGATGCGACAGGAACTTGTGCGGATGGGAAAGAAATTGAGGGCCTTTGAGATAGATTGGATCCTCTGGAATATGGGCCAGCAGAGAGAATTTAAGGCAAAACCCTATCATAAGACAGTTACTACTTTTTACTGATGTTTTGTATCTTGCCATATGATTAAGAATCTCTCGCCCGCTCTCTTTGGTCGCTTGAGCCCGCAGAGGTCACAGAGATTATTTCTTTGCCCTGATTTTTTGAGTATGAAAAATCAGGGCAATAGATCAGCCCGCCGGCGGCGGGCATGACGATATTGATCCTACAATTTTTATCCCCGAGTAAAAGGTAATTGAAATTGATTCAACAGGCCAATTTTAAACGATGATGATTTCCCTCATAAGAGGGATGGCAGTTTGAGCAGATTTCCCCTCTCAGGAAATCTGCTCAAAAACTCAGTGTCTCTGAGAGCTCTGTGAGAGATAAAAGGAGTCCTTGATTACGTACCATGTTCTCATTTACACTTTTAGCAAACGATAAGGCAGCACGGGCAGGTACAATTACCACTCCGCATGGCTCTATACACACCCCTTCATTTATTCCGGTCGGCACTCTGGCAACAGTAAAGGGTATATCAGTTGATGATCTTCACCGAATTGGAAGCCAGGTGATTATCGCCAATACGTATCATCTGCATCTGCAACCAGGAGAAGATTTGATAGAAAAAATGGGAGGCCTTCATCAATTTATGGGCTGGGATGGGCCGCTCATAACAGACTCCGGTGGTTTTCAGATTTTTAGCCTCGGTGCAGCAAAGGAACACGGGGTGGGTAAAATCGCATCCACCTTCCCAGATGAGAAAGATCACGGTGGGCATTTGCGCTCAAAAAAAGGGAAATCTTTTGTGCATGTTGATGAAGATGGAGTGGAATTTATCTCATATCGGAATGGCACACGACACCGATTCACTCCTGAACGGGTAATAGAGATAGAACGGAAACTCGGTGCAGATATTATACTTGTATTGGATGAGTGTACCTCTCCCTTTCATGATTACGAATATACTACAAAGGCAATGGACAGAACCCACCGCTGGGCCATCAGGGCATTGAAGGAATTTAAGCGCCCTTCCTTCAAGAATCAGGCGATTTTTGGAATTATTCAGGGTGGAGCGTATCACGATTTGAGGGAGAAGAGTGCTCGGTTTATCTCAGGGCAAGACTTTGGTGGCTATGCAATTGGTGGCTCTCTTGGAAAATCTACGAAAGAGATGCACCAGGTCTTGGAATGGACGCTCCCTCCCCTTCCCCAGGATAAGCCACGGCATCTTTTGGGAATTGGTGAGGTAGGGGATATATTTGAAGTAGTAAAGCGAGGCATCGATCTCTTTGACTGTGTGTTACCAACACGCCTGGCACGCACCGGCACGCTTTTTACAAAAGAAGCGGAGAGGTTTCGAATGCATATCCGTAATGCACAGTATACACATGATCCCCGCCCGATTGAAAAGGGGTGTGATTGCTATACGTGTTGCAATTTTTCAAGGGCGTACCTCCGACACCTGTTTATGGCCAATGAGCTTCTGGCAGTACAGCTGGCAAGCATCCACAATCTCTACTTTCTGGAATCACTGATGCGCCGAATACGCACCGCGATACAAGAGAAAAGGCTTGCGGAACTGAAAAAAGAATGGTTTTCTACAACATAAGAAGGTTTATATTACACAATCAATACCCGCTTTTCACCGCAGAGCCGCAGAGGCCGCAGAGATATTTTTTATATTATCCTGATTTTTTCACTCTGGTGAAATAGAAATGAAAAAGGCATTTCACAGGGCAGGGAGTAAAAAAATCAGGATAAACAATCAGTCCACCATAGGTGGACATTAGTAAACATAGAAAGAAACTGGCAATACACAGTAATGATGTTATGATACTATAGCTTTGTATCCATGCTTCAGCGAAAAATGGAGTGGCACTTTGATCTGAATCCTCCACTCAAGGATTCAGATCAAGAGCTCTGTAACTCTGCGTGCTTTGCGTCTCGAGCAAAGCCCCGCACGGACGGGGCAAGCGGGCGGTGATCACTTACAAAGACTAAGGAAAAGAAATGGCAAAGGAAAAATTTCCCGCAACCCAGGCCATACGAGCATTAAAAGAATCCGGGGTGGATTTTTCCTTACATTTTTACAAATTTGAGGAGAAAGGCGGAACCACAGTAGCTGCGAAAGAGTTGAATGTGGATGAGCATATCGTTATAAAGACGCTTGTGATGGAAGCAGAGAATGGTGATCCGTTGTTGATTCTTATGCATGGGAATAAAATGGTCTCAACCAAGGCTCTGGCACGGGCCCTTGGGGTAAAGACGGTGAAGCCCTGTGAACCACAGATTGCACATAAACACACGAGATATTTTGTGGGTGGAATCTCTCCCTTTGGAACACGAAAACCCCTTAAGGTTTTTGTCGAGGCCTCTATTATGGAACTTTCCACAATTTACATCAACGCAGGAAAAAAGGGTCTGCTGGCAAAGATGTCTCCAGGGGATCTGAAAAAAATTTTAACCCTCACACCTGTGAGTGTCGCAATATAAAGACAAATTTACCGTTCGGAGGATCGGATGAGGATTGTTGTGCTGGGTGCTGGTATGGTAGGCAGTGCGATTGCCCAAGACCTGGCTCAGGAGCACGGCATGAGTGTGAAGGTTGTGGATCGCAGCCAGAAGGCAGTGGAAAAGGTAAAAGCAAAAGCGGCGGTAGAAGGAATTCAGGCTAACCTTCAAGACAAGGGAATCATTGCTTCTATCGTTGCCGATAGCGATCTGGTCATCAGTGCTGTTCCCGGCTTCATAGGGTTTACTACGTTACAGAGCATTATCGAGGCGGGAAAGGATGTTGTGGATATATCCTTCTTTAGCGAGGAACCTTTCTTGCTTGACGAGTTGGCAAAATCTCGAGGGGTTACAGCCGTAGTTGATTGCGGGGTAGCTCCTGGTTTGTGTAATATCATTGCAGGACATGTATTCGATCTTTTGGATCAAACGGATAAATATGTATGTTATGTGGGAGGATTACCTCTTCAGCGTGAGTGGCCGTTTGAATACAAGGCCGTATTCTCGCCAATCGATGTACTGGAAGAGTACATTCGCCCTGCACGGTTTGTGGAGAATGGCAAGGAAGTTGTCCGCCCAGCTCTCTCCGAGATCGAGCTGATTGACTTTCCGGAAGTTGGTACATTAGAGGCGTTCAACACAGACGGCTTGAGAACACTAAGAACAACACTGGATATTCCTTTTATGCGTGAGAAAACCCTTCGATACCCCGGTCATGCTAACGTAATGCGAATCTTTAAAGAAAGTGGCTTCTTAAGCACTACACCAATCGAGGTAGATGGACAGACAATAAAGCCAATCTCTGTAACGTCCAAACTGCTCTTTGAGTTGTGGCGGCTGAAAGAAGATGAGGCAGATTTCACAGTAATGCAGGTTGTGATGGAAGGACAGGAAAAGGGAAAAAGGCTTCGCTATATTTATAACTTGCTGGACAACTACGATGCAGACACCAAAACAACCTCAATGGCACGCACCACAGGGTATACCTGCTCGATTGTCGCAAGACAGGTAATGAGCGGACGATTCACTCAAAAAGGGATCTGCCCTCCCGAATTTATCGGCCGAGTACAAGGGTGCTATGAAAACCTGTTAAAGGAATATAAAAAACGGAACATCTTATTGAAACAGAGGATCGTTGAGCATGGAGAAGCTCAAAAAGAATAGCGCACTAAAATCTGGTGAGATAGCAGTTCTTGGCATACCATTCGATAGAAACTCATCATTTCGACGGGGGCCGGCCTTAGCCCCTGTGCATATTCGTGAAGCACTCTTTAGCGAGTCAACAAACCTGTGGACGGAAAAAGGGATTGACCTGGGAACAATGATCGGATGGAAAACGATAGATGACCTGGTGCTCTCAGATTTAGATACAAAGACAGCATTTGCCACGATTGAAAACACAATACATGAATTGCTAAAGAAAAAAGTACGGGTGGTTGCACTGGGTGGCGATCACTCAATAACATATCCAATCATACGAGCATATGGAAGAGTGTATAGCGAACTAACTATCTTGCAATTGGATGCACACCCGGATCTCTATGATGAGTTCAATCACAATCGCTATTCTCACGCGTGTGAATTTGCCCGAATAATGGAAGAACATCTCGTGCAGCGACTGGTACAAGTCGGCGTGAGATCATTAACAGGCCATCAACGTGAGCAGGCAAAACGGTTCAATGTCGAGGTAATCAATATGATTGAAAAAACCAAAATTAGCAAGCTTACGTTTACCGGCCCTGTATACCTGTCATTGGATATGGATTGTTTAGATCCGGCATTCGCTCCTGGAGTTTCCCATCACGAACCCGGAGGATTGAGTACACGGGACATTGTTGAAATAATTCAGAACCTAAAAGGGAACTTGGTTGGGGCTGATATTACTGAATTAAACCCGGAGCTTGACCATCTCAACATTACAGGCATGGTGGCTGGAAAATTGTTGAAGGAGATACTTGGCAGGATGCTGGAAGAGAAGAGTACGTAACGTAGTTTTATTTTCTAAGGACAAGATTTTTTTCTTAAAAAAAGAAAGGGGAAGGATGATGAAAATAGGATGGATTGGTACCGGTATCATGGGCGGGTCAATGGCAGGTCATTTGCAGGCGGCCGGACATGAACTGTATGTCTTTAACCGCACCAAAGGCAAGGCAGAACCGTTGCTCAACAGTGGGGCCCATTGGTGTAAATCCCCGGCTGAAGTTGCAGGCAATGCTGAAATAGTGTTCACCATGGTTGCCCTTCCTATCGATGTAGAAGAAGTGTACCTGGGAGAAAATGGAATTTTTTCTATTGAGGGTTCCTGCCGGATTGTTGTAGATATGACCACCAGTCGACCTATTTTGGCTCAAACCATCGCAAGGACTGCCGAAGAACGGGGTATCGACAGTCTTGATGCTCCTGTGTCAGGCGGCGATATTGGTGCTCGGAATGCAACCCTTGCCATTATGGTAGGGGGAGGCAAAGAGGTCTTTGATACAGTCCTCCCGTTGTTTCAATTAATGGGACAGACCATCTCTTACATGGGAGGCTCGGGGGCAGGACAGCACACAAAGATGTGCAATCAGATCCTTGTTGCTGGAACCATGATTGGGGTGTGCGAATCCCTGCTCTATGCGGATAAGGCCGGTCTCGATCAACAGTCCGTAATCGATATCATCGGCAAGGGAGCGGCCTCGTGTTGGGCTATTAACAACTTAGGGCCGCGTATCGTATCCGGAAACTTTGAACCTGGTTTTATTGTAGAGCATTTTATCAAGGATATGGGCATTGCCCTGCAGGAGGCTGATGCAGTTGGCCTGTCATTACCAGGATTAGCCCTGGTCCATAAACTCTACCTTGAGGTCAAGGAACAGGGACACGGCCGTTTAGGGACCCATGCACTTATGCTTGCCTTGAAGACCCTTAATGAGGGTCCTGAAAAAAAGACTCCTGGCAAAACAAGCGCGTAGGACTTCAACGATACACTTACACCGTAAGGATGTCCTGCTCTAATGGAGTAAGGATATCGTAGCCATCCTGGGTAACAACAACCGTGTTTTCTAATCCTACTGAACCTTCTCCGGGAAAGACGATCTTTGGCTCTACAGCAAAGGCCATCCCTTGTTCCAGGGGGTAGGCGTGCCCCTGGGCCAGAAAGGGAAATTCATTGAGTTCCAGGCCAATGCCGTGACCAATAAAACGGGTCTGGAGTCCGGGGGGGCCTAAGTAACTATTTTTATATCCCAGTTTCTTCGCGAGCTTGAGAGTATGCTGAAAGAGAGCCTCACAATCTGCCCCAGGCCGCGTCTCTTCCAGGACGGCATCGTGGATCTCCTGGCATACCTTGTACGCATCGATAAATTTACTTTCCATTTCCCCGATAGAAAACATACGGGTCTCATCCGCCTGATACCCATGGTAGCATGTTCCAAAATCCACCAGGATGGGTTCATGGGCCTTCATGATCTTACGGCTTGCCCCTACAGGAAAGGCCGGCGAGAGCCCCAGCCCACCCATAGGGGAATCCGACTGGCTCACGATCACTCCGCTGGAACCGCTCAGCACATGCCATGAATAGGCCTCATAATTGAGGGATCTGACCCTGAGAAGCCCTTCGTGGCCGTACATTTTGGCCGCCGCTTCCAGAAGACCACCGAACTCGATCTCGGTCATTCCCTCTTTGAGCAGTTCCCTGCCTTTTTGGTACGCCTTCCTGCCAATTTCCCCTGCCATTTTCATGAGATCGATCTCAAAAGGAGATTTGATTTTTCGCGTGTCACGAATCATCAGGGAGGTATCTATGATCCTGGCGCCTGGAAACAGACTCTCATATGTAAAATAATCATTCACCGGGAAAACATCCAGCTCTAATCCAAGGGTTTGGGGGAGCCGCCCCCAGTGATTGTGAATCAGGGAAGGTAGATCCCGAATGGACTTGATTTCCACTATCTCTTCCAGCGGCGATTCCAGTCGTGCCCGCTCCACTTCCCTTTTGACCATAAGCAGCGGTTTTCCTTCTGTCGGTACGAAGAGAATGCCATTCTGGGTACTCCCGGAAAGATAGTAATAATCCATTTTCTGCACTACCAGAAACGCCTCTATCCCTTTGTTTGTCATACTACTTCTGAGCCTGGTCAGTCGGCCGGCTACCTCTTCCTTCGGGGTGTAATGAAAACCCAGAGATGTGCTCAAGTCCTCTAATTCCGATTGTACCCACTCTTGGTAATTCATCGTCTCTCCTTTCCCTATCTATCTCAATCCGAATGGAGTATAATTAATTCTGCCCAAAAGACAAATCCAATTTTGGACTTCTCACACTACAGATACCACTCCTTTATTGTTAAAATTTATATGGCTGTATCTGTCTTTTGTGGTTTCCTGAAACAGGCTTACCCAAGATGAATACGTCAATATAACAGATCCAACCCTTTCTATTTTCAAACAAATATTGTAATTACTCAGGTTGTCGGGTTCCCCGTTCAAGCCCGCTCTGGCGCGACTTATTTACTATAATCTGTTGCCACTGTAGTATCTGAGTAACTATTTATGTTGAACAATAACCTGACCAATCAGGTCTGGGCCAGGGGTTCACGGTTGACATCCATTCAATACGGTGTGGCTTTCGGCAAGAATCGGATGAACTCCTCATTTATATTCAAATCGAAACTAAATACTTTAGACCGATGATCCGACAGTATTTTATCTCTCTAACCCTGAATCCCGATTCTATCGGGAAGCCTTGGAACTTTGAACCTGAATAGTAACCAAATAGTTATAAATGTGTTTTGTATTTCATGAAACTGGATAATTTTATTGACCCTCTAACGCTCAATGAACTATACTTTATAAAAATTATTATGGAAAGGAGGGGTTATCTATGAGAGCAATAATAATATCTCTTCTATCAATCCTCTGGGTTTCCATAATGAGCCTCCCCCTAGCTGCTGCCCAAAACCAGATCACCTTCTGGACCACCGAGGTGGAAAAAGACCGACTGGAAATCCAGAAAAAAATCGCCCATGCATTTACCAACAAAACTGGAATCAGCGTTCGGGTGGTCCCTGTAGAGGAGAATCTCTTGCCTGAAAGGGTTACTGCCGCCTATGCGGCACGGTCCCTCCCTGACGTGATCTTCCATCCTATCGACTTCACTATCGGTTGGGTGGAGGCCGGGATTCTGGATGTTCAGTCTGCAACGGAGGTGATTAATCACCTGGGCAAAGAGACCTTTGGCGCGGGGCCAATTAACCTTTCTCGGGTTAAGGACGGCTACGCAGCTGTACCAGCTGATGGATGGGGCCAGCTCCTGCTCTTTCGCAAGGATCTCTTTAAAGAAAAAGGATTACCTGAGCCTGATACCTGGGATCACATACTTAAAGCGGCGCAAGCCCTGCATAATCCACCTTTGATCTGGGGCTTTGAGGCGGCCACCGATCCTGGGCAGACCTATACCCAGCAAGTTTTTGAACACTTTGCACTTTCTAATAATGTTAGATTGATAGGAGCATCTGGAGGTGTTGACTTGAACACCCCTGAGATGGTTCAAACACTCGAGTTTTACAAATCTCTCATCCGTTTTACCCCACCCGGAAACCTCTATTGGCTGCACACACGGATGGACTATCTATCCGGACGAGCGGCTATGATCATCTGGTCTCCCTTTATCTTGGATGAGCTCTCAGGGCTCCGGCGGGATCAACCAGTTGTTCCTGATATCGCCAAAGGGGAAACGGGGTTACTAGCCAGAAATACGGGCTTTGTAACCATAATTCGTGGCCCAAAAGGACGTGCTCAATACGGCCAGATAAACTATCTGGGTATAACCCTCGATGCAGATAAAGCCCCAGCCAAACAGTGGGTAGAATTTTTATTAAACGATGGGTACTTACAGTGGTTAGGTATGGCAGCAGAAGGTAAGTTGCCCGTGCGAAAGGGGACACGGGAGGAGCCCAATCGCTTCATTGACGGCTGGATGAAGCTTGAATTCGGGGTTACGACCCGGGCAAGAATCTCCGAGTTTTACGGTATAAACGTTGTGAAAACGATTGTCAATGGGGTAGAGGGTTTCGATCGCTGGGGATTCGCAAAAGGGAAAGGAGCCCTTATCTCCAAGATCTATGGAACAAAGGTTATCCCAGAGATTCTCAAGCAGTTCCTCGACGGTGAATTGAACGCAAAACAGTCTGCCCGTATGATGGATGAGCGAGTAAAGGCATTGGAGTAGTGAAGATTGTAAATCGAAAGATTGAATAAAGGATGCTGAAGGTCTTATATTCAATCATCACTGGTTAATAGTCGATTGGAAAGGACACCGCCAACCTTCTTAGATCAGGAGGCCAGACTTGCCTTCTGGATGCTGTTTCCCACATTCACCATTGTCTTGGCCTTTGTAATTTTCCCGGTTATCTGGAACCTATGGCTTAGCCTCAAACCGGTTTCCCTGGGAGATCTTCGAGGGGCCTCCCTTTTCAGGTTTAACCTAACACTCGAGAACTTCCAGAAGGTATTCAGCGACCCTGACTTTGGATCAGTCCTCGTAACCACGTTTGCCTACACTATTGCAGGGAGCTTTCTTTCTATCCTTATGGGATTAATGGCGGCCCTTCTGGTACATGGAGAATTTCCCGGCCGGAGCTTGGTGAGGGGACTTTTCATTTCCCCCTATATTGCCCCAGTCGTAGCAGTTACGTTTACCTGGAGTTTTATCTTAGACCCCCAACTGGGCGTACTCAATTGGCTGGGCGTAAGCAAGGGGTTTTTTGCACAACCAATTCCGTTTTTCTCCCAGCGTTTGTGGGAATTGGACCTCTTGGGAATGAGGATCCGCCTACCCCTGGCGCTCACTTCTGTGATCCTCTTTGAGGGATGGCGTTACTTTCCATTTGCCTTTCTGTTCATTCTCGCACGGCTCCAGGCCATTCCGGATGAACTTTACCAGGCTGCATCAGTGGATGGGGCGAGTCCGTTTCAGCGGTTTTACCATATCACCCTGCCCCAACTCTCTACGGTGTTATCCACACTTTTCCTCTTCCGATTCATCTGGACCTTCAACAAGTTTGACGATATATTCCTGCTCACAAGGGGGCAGGCCGGAACCAAGGTATTGACCATTACAGTATATGATTACGCCTTTGGGGAGTTTAACATAGGGGCGAGTTCAGCGGTAGCCATGCTGCTCTTTGGAGTTTTGTCGATCTTCCTCATCATATACTTTCATTGGATTTTAAAAGAGGATTAATTATCGGAAGTGTAGACATGATAAAAATCCAGTATCTCTTTATAGATAAAGGTCTTTAAGGATGAGTAGGGAACGGTTGGAGAGGACCATTATTCGAATCCTCAGAATCATGGGGCTCATAATCTTCATTGCCATCGTGTCCTTTCCTTTTTACTGGATGATCGTCTCCTCTTTCAAATCTCTGAGTGAGATACTCCTGAAACCTGCCAATCTGGGGCTTGACATCCGAAAAATCGATTTTCATGCCTATTATGAGGTACTCTTTGAACACGGCTTTCTACGATACATCTCTAACAGCGTGTATGTTTCTATAGTCACTGTCGTGCTTTCGGTAACCCTGGCCACGGTGGGAGGGTACGCTGTTACCAGGCTCCGTTTTCGCGGACAAAAAATTATGTCCTATAGTATCCTGCTTATCTATATGTTTCCTGCCATCGTTCTGGTGATCCCCCTGTATGTGATGTTCTCCCGGGTGGGGCTCCGGGATTCAATTAATCTGCTTATCCTTGTGTACCTGGCTCAGACACTTCCCGTAGCCCTGTACATGCTCCGGAGCTACTTTCAGACTCTCCCCCCTGAGATGGAGCAAGCAGGGTTAATAGACGGGTGCAGCCGTTTGGGCGTAATCTGGAGAATTGTTATTCCTCTCTCTGCCCCGGCTTTGGCGAGCGTAGCCCTCTATACCTTTATGATCGCCTGGAACGAGTTCCTCTTCGCCTTCATGTTTCTGGATACCCCGGAGAAATTCACCTTATCCAGAGGAGTTGTACAGCTTGCGGGCAGCGTTCATCTGTCCAAACAATTGGTGATGGCGGCCTCTGTTATGGTGACTATACCCATTCTGATCCTCTTTCTCTTTTTCGAACGTCGCCTGGTTCAGGGCTTGACCGCAGGAGCCATGAAAGGTTGAACATGGCATCCTTAACCTTGAAGGCAATTACAAAACGATTCGGTAAGGTGATGGCACTATCCTGCGTGGATCTACATGTTGATGACGGGGAGTTCTGTGTGCTTTTGGGGCCTTCAGGTTGTGGAAAGAGTACCTTGCTCAATATTATTGCCGGCCTGATCCTTCAGGACGAGGGCATAGTAATGCTGGATGGTAAATCCGTGGACCGGCTCTCCCCCCGAGAACGTGATGTAGCCATGGTCTTTCAAAGCTATGCCCTGTATCCTCATATGACCGTGGCCCAGAACCTGGGATTCGGGCTTCGAATGCGCGGTGTGCCAAAGCCAACTATCCAGGAGCGGGTTCTTGAGTCAACTCATCTTCTTGGGATCGAGGATCTCCTTGACAGAAAACCTCGAGAACTCTCTGGCGGACAGCGCCAGAGGGTTGCCATGGGCCGGGCGCTGGTGCGTCGGCCTCGGTTGTTCCTGCTGGATGAGCCATTGAGTAATCTGGATGCCCGCCTAAGGGCCAGCGTTCGGCTGGAACTCAAGCAGTTGCACCGTAAGATACAGAGCACCATTGTTTATGTTACCCACGATCAGGTAGAGGCAATGACCCTTGGGGATAAGGTAGTAGTTATGCGCAATGGGAAGGTGCATCAGATTGATCAACCGGAGACTATCTATGCGCGCCCAGCAAACACATTCGTGGCCAGATTCATCGGATCTCCAGAGATGAATCTCTGCCAGGGAAGGCTTCTCCAAAAAGATGGACGATCTCATTTCCAGGGTGCTGGTTTTTCCCTGGACCTCGGAGGACTCAAGCCTAACGTTGGAGAGGACGAGGTGGAGGTGGGTATACGCCCCGAGGATATTGTAATTGGTCAGAGTGCTACGGCCCTGAGGGGTAAGGTGGAGATGATCAGCAATATAGGCTCTGAGAAATACCTACACGTTGATCTCGGCGATGTGAGCCTTACAGTCCGCGCGCCCAAGGAGGCTATCTTCCAACCGGGCCAGATTATACTTCTGACCATCGATCCTGACCGACTCCATATATTTCATGAAGGCCTTCGCATCTGAGACCTTTGGCTAATCAACAATTTCTTACCTAATAAGAGTAAATATCTATTTTTCTGTGATAAGAAGTACCGCTTTCGGCACGATATCAATGACAGCAGGCAATTGGCCTGGTTGCTCTCCGTCCACATCCAAAAGGACCTTTTGATCTGAGGAGGCCTTCACCCTCTTGCCCACGAGTGTTTGTACCTTTTTTAGCTCAAGGAGTTTTCCATTATAGAGCTTGGGAAGGTTCCAGAATACCCCGGGAAGAGAAAAATCACCGATTACAGTTACATGGAACATGCCATCGTTCATAGTTGCCTCAGGGGCCACCCACATGCCGCCGCCATGATATTGCCCGTTGGCAACCACCACATTCCAGATCATGACACTCTGATTAAAGCAATTATCCACTGTAAGATGTATCCGTTTTTTGTTGTAAATCAAGATAGAAATCAGGGTAGCCCAGATGAACGAAATGAAACCACCGAAAATTTTGGTGGTTCTATTAACCCGTTCATCGACTTCACCTCCCAGGCCAAAACTGGTAATGTTGTGAAAATATCGAGAGGATGGACGACCATGATGATCCATGTATTCAAGCCGTCCTAAATCAATAGAACGGGTATGAGATGTAATGATTACATCCAATGCCCTGTTGAGTTCCACAGGTATTGGAACGGTCTTTATAAAATCACATCCAGTACCACGGGGAATAAACCCTACCATAGCCTCGGGTCGGGTGGGCCCATTCTTTCCCATAAACCCATTCACTACCTCATTCAGGGTTCCGTCTCCTCCAACACAGATCACCAGCTCAGCGCCGTTATGAAGAGCATTACGAGTAAGCATGGTGGCATCTCCTGGACCGGTTGTGAGATGAGCCTGAAAAGTCCCTAATCGATCTTGTGCCATCTTCTCTATTTGAGGCCATTCTCTGCCAGTGGATCCCATTGCTGCGTTTGGATTAACAATGAAAACGATCCTTTTTGAGGCCACAATTATTCACCGTTTAAAGGTTCAGCGTTCTGGGTTCTGGGTTCTATGTTCAGGCTATCGTTTAACCTTAAATCCCGATTTTATCGGGAACCCTGAACATTAAACCATTACGGCACGGTATTACAGCTGAATATGTTACAGGTGTATATATTTTCCCTTGACTCGATGCATTGATTTAAGGTTATAGTTTGTATAAGGATAAAAATCAAATATCAAATACACAGAAGAAATACACCTACACATGCAAATACTATAAAATCATTACTTGGCCTTGACTAATAATGCCTTTCTTTGCTAAAAAATTGTATAGCTAATTGAGAGGATAGCTATGGAAAAGATGCAACTTTCACGAATAGTAAACATGGAAAATCCTCAGAGTGTTCTGGATGAGGTACGGGCAATCGTTTTCATGATGTTTGAGGAATTTGATTTTGATATCCTCAACCATATATTCAAAGATATTATGCGTCTTTTCCGTGGGGAATATCCAGGATACCGCAAATGTAATACTGAGTACCACAACCTGAAGCACACCACAGATACCTTTCTGGCTATGGCAAGGCTCGTACACGGTGCATTTGTAAGCGGAGAAAAATTTACCAGTGAACAGGTAAACCTGGGGTTAATATGTGCGCTTATGCATGATACAGGGTATATTCAAACACTCGATGATGAAATGGGAACAGGAGCGAAATATACAGGTATAGATACAAAGCGGAGCATTTTCTTTATGGATAAATATATAACTGATAAAGGATTTTCAGAAGAAAATTTCAAACATTACCCCAATATCCTCATATGTGCTGGCCTGGATGCAGAGATCAAAAAAATCCGTTTCGATTCCCGGCAGATTGAATTTATGTGCAAAATGCTGGGTACTGCTGATCTCCTGGGTCAAATGGCAGATCGAACCTATCTTGAGAAACTGCTTTTTCTGTACTACGAATTCAAGGAAGGAGGCATCATGGGATATGCCGATGAGCTTGATCTGCTAAAAAAAACCATGGACTTCTATGATATGACACAGAAAAGATTTACTAATATTTTAGGCGGCATGAATAAATATATGCGATATCATTTTAAGGCACGCTGGAATCTGGACAAGGATTTATATATGGAGTCAATTAAAAAACATATACACTATCTTGAATTCATATTGGAAAATCATGAAAAAGACTATCGCGGCCATCTGAAGCGAGGGGGCATGGTAGAAAAATTAAACGAAACGCACAATTAAAAGATTGAGGAATTACAATACAACCCCATATTCGGTAGTATTAATATATCAGAAGTGACACATGGTTCCCATATTCACGCATAACAATTTCCACGCAATAAAACCCGTCCCGTACTATTCACCGTGATCTATTTCCCTACCACCTCAATAACGCCTCTAGTTGCATCCACTTTTATATAATCACCTGTTTTTATCAGCTTCAATACATTCTTTTCTGGGTAATCCACAGTGGGGATCTCTGCCACAATAACCGCGCCAGATAAAACAGGCTCACTTTCCATGCAGATTATAGCCGAAGGTGCATTTCCTTTTTGTTTTGCGATCCAGGCAATACTATCACCACCACTCGACCCCTTACCCGTAGTAAATACAAATACCTTATTGACAAGACTTTGGCCCTCCAACTCATGGCGTGGTGCAGGAACCTTGCCGGTATTGGGATCTAAGTCCCCCATGAAGGAAAATGGCCCATTATAAACCACTGCCTCCCCCTCTGCCTTCCCAGTACTTACGGTGTGAGCCTTTATTTCCATGGTCGTGTCTCTCCTTTCCATCGGCCGGTGATAGCAGCATTAACGCATGCTTCTTCAGTTCCAAAAAAAACCTTGATCCCACTCACTGTGGCTAAGTAATGAGCACCTCGGGCTGAGTTTGTAGCTGCACTCTTCGCCTGCTTTTCACCAGCAACATCACGTCGGGTAAAAGGGTTACTTATGGACGGACATACAGATATGATATGACCACCGGCGTTTTCAATACTATCGACATACCCTTGCTGCCCAGCAAGAGTCTTGACTGGAGCTGAAGCCCCTATCAAAAGAGAGGTCTTAATAGTTTTACCATCCAGTAACGTGGCAATTCGAGCGATTTCATCAATAGTTGCATGAGGGCAACCAAAAGCCACGTGCTCTACTATATCATCATCCCAGACATTGAGCCTCTCCCATGCCTGAATAACCTCACGCTTTCCAATCCGTATCACGTGTTTGGGCTTATTGTTTCCCAGTGCTGCTTCTAAGGTCGCCGCCTCAGGGGTAGTGCCTACTAAGTGTGCCAGGGTTACCGCACCTGACGTTGGCATTGATATCACCAGGGCCCTAGCAAAGTCAAAAGGAAGATTATGGGGCAGGCCATGTATGGCCACAGGCTTAAATCCTGGTATTTTATCGCCAATACAATAGCCCAGACAGTGAAAATCAGAAAGGGTCCAATCGGTCATATCCAGATCATCAAGCTCTACTATATGAATAGCATACCTATTCTCTGGCAATAATAAACCCATGAGTGGTGTTCGGCCACATATTGCAGCTGCCATAGAAATTAAAATACCCATCCTGTCCACCCGTGCCCCGAAGAGGCTATTATTGGCAACCTGCATGCAACTTCCACCCATAGATACAATATCACCCTTACGTGGCATGATACCAATGAGATACTCGGCACAGGTCTCAGTCCGTAGCCAGCCTAATTGTTTAAGGGCCTTAAGTTTTCTCTCGTGCTCATCTACCCACTGGCCTGCAAGAGGGAGGCCCCATTCTTTCCAGATCTGAGGTTGATAGGAAGGATGGGTGGTAACCCTGTGCGGTGTTGCAGGCACTTCCTCTGTCATAAGATTCCAGAAATCTTCAGGGCAGAAGTCGTAACTAATATGACCGTAGGATATAGGGACAAGCCTTTCTGCATCAAATGAATCGCCTAATGTTATCAAAAGGGAGATGGCCCTTTGTATGCCAGGTCCATATTCTCCAGCTCGCATCTTTTTTTCTTCATCAGTGAGAAGCATAGTAACGTTCCTTCCCTTGTTTATTATTTATACCTTGATTAAGCCAGATACGCCCGATGTTTATGGATGAATGAGTATAGAAGAAAGGCGATCGTGTGTCAAAAGAAACATCCTATCCTAAACGAAAGCAGAAATTTGACTCCAAATCATTTTAGTGTATATACTATGTCGATGACAGTATAAAAACATTTATAGCAACATTTTATATTCTTATTACAATGATCTTGTCTATCAAATTTTCTAAATCATCAAAATATATATCACGATACCCAGAAGTTGCTTTTGGTTTAACGCTCATTTCAGGCTGCCAAAACTTTCTCAATCCCCCAGGCTTCGATCAATATAAGAGAAAGCTCCTTCGAAAGATGAGGAAAAGGGAGATATTGGCAGAGATCACTGAACGAATAGATATCTATGAAAATTTTTTTAACGATTTTGGGTATGAATGTCCGTTACCGAAGCACCTAAAAAGAACGGTTAATAGTGGCTTTCCCAGGTACAACATTATGGTAGATGCCCACTTTATGTCAGAGATGTGCGCAGGTATACTGGTTGCCGTTACCGACTATGACCGTTTTGATGGAACGTTGACACTGGACTTGGCAGAAGAAGGAGAAACATGCAGGGCTATGGGCCATCGGGATCTCACAACTAAGAAAGGTGAGATCGTGTTGAGGGATGAAAAAGAAATTGTCTGCGTTCTTTGCCAGGGAGCGGATGAAAAAACAAGGGTAACTGAAGATACCAGCAATGTTCTCTTTTATGCCTATGCGCTTCCAGGTATCAACGAGAGATATCTCGAGGAAGGCTTGGCCATTGCAGCAGAGATAATGTCGGAATTTGGAAAGGGTACCACAGAAGGTGTAAAAATATTTTAGGAAACTTGAAAGAGGGATACCATCTTTCATAGTCACTATTTATTCTCACTTTTCTCCGTTACTATTTCCTTGAATGTAACAGTTTGATACTTTTATCGTCGCCAACTGATATGGCAAAAAGGTAATGCTCGTGCGTCAAGATTCTGCTTCCAGGACAGGAGTGGTCTTTTCATCAGGGTTTTTCGGTTTTTTTGCTCATGCTGGGTTTCTGGCTGCGCTTCGGGATCGTAACATTCGATCCTCCGGTTATGCCGGAGCCAGTTCAGGGGCCATTATTGCTGCGATGGCTGCCTCAGATATGAGCGACCACACTATAAGGGAAATTTTACTGGGGCTGAAAAAATCAGATTTCTGGGATCCTGACCCCATGCCCCTCATATTGAAAGGGGCATTCAAACTATTTAGGGGATATTCCGGATACCTCAGGGGAAAAGGATTTGCCCGCCTTCTGGAGCATATCCCCATCACACAAATACAGGACTGTACTGTACCTCTGGTTATCGCGGCCACGAATCTCACCTTGCAGAGAGAAGAACTTTTCACCCGAGGAAGTCTAACCAAAGGGATCCAGGCCTCTGGGGCGGTGCCCATGCTCTTCAAACCGGTGGAGATTGATGGTTCCCTCTATGTTGATGGAGGTATAGTGAACAAGGCCCCTGTTCAGGCGTTAGCCGATTTGATTCAACCTGAAAAGATCATTGTTCACTTTATAGCTTCGGGTAACTTTGCGGGCCCTTCAAACAGTTTTTTAAAGAAAAAAATGACTCCTTGGCATATACACCGCCTTGCGGTCAACATCTCACGGCACAAGGCCTATCAAAGTCAATGCGATGTAATACAACAAAGGGGCATTGAACTCATCGAGGTACAAACCGATGCACCTGGTGTTGACCCGAACAGCCTCGAGAAGGGTATCTCAGCTTATTATAAGGCTCGAGAAACAGGCATTAAAATTCTGGCGAGCAAGGGCTTCTAAAAGCTATACCCCGATAGATTTATAGGTTGGTAAAGGTTGCAATTGGGTTGGGTGGCAGGAAAGAGTGTGTTGTATTGATACTTCTTTCCAAATAGCTCTCCCTTATTTTTTATTTCCCATCTTTACTATTTTTGAAACCTTGCTTTCTAACGCCGCAACCTCTTCGACTATTATCCCAAGATCTTTCTTTCGTGGATCATCATCAGGTGTCTTTTTATACAGTCTCCGAGAAAAACCACCGACTACTGTTAATGAATTTCTACATTCATCAGCTACCATGTTTGCCATTTTGCCTAGTGCACCAAGTCTTTCAGCCTCAACTAATTGTTTGCTTTTCTCCTCTAACTTTCTTGTCCTTTCCTGAACTTTTTTTTCAAGCTCGCGACTAAAAGCGTAAATCTCATCGTACAACTGGGAAATTTTGATCGCTAGGCCAATTTGATTTGCAATAATATAAATCACGTCATTGTAACGTTCATGAAAGTAGTTCTTCTTCTTTGAAGCAGTCACAAGAACGCCAATGATGTTTCCTTCTGATTTTATAGGAGTAACTGCAAAAGATTCGATATTTTCACCGACAAGAAGGGTAGTTGATATTGGTTTGTCGATTTCTTTCGCCTCGTTGACAATGACTATTTTTCCAGTGAGAAAACATTCCCCTGAGTAACTATCGACTGTCGGTTTTCTTGTTGCTGTCTCTACAAATTTCTTGCTTAAGCCCTTTTGACTCTTTATTCTCATCTTTCCATCATCATCCAGCAGGCGGATTGAACATGCATCAAGCTTAAATTCTCGTGTGAGTAAATCTACAATAGCGTCCAATACGTCCTGCAAATGAAGAAGAGAGGAAACAAGTCTTGTGATCTCACAAAGTATAGTGAGTTTTTGTTCACTTTCTCTCTTTTCTCTTAAAATTCGAGTATTTACTTTTGAATTCTCTCCCATATCATCATCGGAGTTCATAAAGAGCTTTTCATATTTGGCATCCGTTCACAGATTTCGAGTTCAACCCTGCATGACTTTGAATCCCTATTTTATAGGAAAACCTCGCCTGCCGCAATATAATCGGAGCGGGCAGGCCTGAATAGGTACCATGTTTTCCTTTTTCTCTTTTGTTGCAAACCCATGTGATCTTTTTTCTACGTAAATAAAAAAGCAAATAGGGAGAGAGGAAATAGAGACAGAGACAGTGTCGAAATGTGGAAAGGGTACCGTAACAGAAGGTGAAAAATATCACAGATGCAGTTTACTGTTGAGGCATGCGGGGCATCTGCCCGCCCATACCCGGCATTGTCATCTTCTGATAGCCTTTGGGGATCTCGAATACAGAGTCCTTTACCCTGCCTTCCTTGATGTTTTTATACTCGGTGTACATGTCGCCATATGAACTATGGTAGACCGTTTTGATGGGATAGTCGAGCTTTTTGGAGATCCACTGGGTCATCGTGCCCGTTGATTTATCCTTATAGGTGATCAGGTATTTGTCGCACTTGTAGCCGTTGACTCTCTCAGTGCCAACCTTTTTCTTATCGGCGATCTTTGTGAGATCCATATCAATCTTGCTCGCCTGGAGTGTATCGAACATTGCTGGCATTTCCATATACATCTTGTCCCCGTGGTTGATTATCCATATAATTTTTTTATCAATTCGGTGGATAGTGGTACTCTTCTCGCCCTCTTTAGTCACATCCATACGCATTTTCTCGCCCTTGACATAGATTTTGCCCTTCATCTCCATGCCTTGTTGCTTCTTGATACTATCCGCCGTGAATTCAGCTGCAAAGGTCATCAGCGAGAATGACAGTATACAACCCATTACTATAAACCCAGTCAGTAAAGGATACACAAATCTTCTCATCATCTATACCTCCTCTTATGCTTTCTTGTTTACATGGAGAGCTCGAGAGCTCATTTTTGGCTACCTGGAGAGACCACAAGTTTCTGGCCTGGTTGTATAATCTTGTTTTGGCTTATATTATTGAGACGACATAGCTCCTCCACTGAGATGCCATATTTATTGGCAATCCGGTAGAGAGTATCCCCGGAACGGACCTCGTGAAAACGTTTTTTGCCTAAAGTGGTCGGTTTCTTTTGGGGTGCTACGAGGGCTTTACTCTTCGCAGGAACGAGCGTTTTTACTTTTTGTAAACTATCAAGCCTTTGGTTCAGTGTAGTATACTGTTGTGTTAAAAGCTTCTTGGATCTCTCTGCCTCTGCCATAGATTGTTCCAGCTCTTTTTCTTTCTTTTCAAGAGAGGCTACTCTAATTTCCACCCCTTCGAAGCGTGCGAGTCTGTCTTCAAGTTGTTCAAGTTTTGCTTTGAAGGATGCGAGATCCTTTTTAGAGAGCGTATCGCCGCCTCCGAAGAATAGAGCAATAAGGACAATCAAAAGAAGAACACCGATTCCTCCAAGGATCAGGGTCTTTCTTTGGGAAGTAAAATCGAGGAATGATCTACGGCGTGGGACATCTTCATCCTCAAGACTGTATCTCATGTTATTAGCAATTTGTTCCTCGAAGCCTTCCATTTTATCGTCAATATTATTGTCCATGGGTTTCTCCTTTTATCATGTTGATCTGTAAAAAAAGATAGATTACAATTAAGTTTAGACAAAAAATTCTTACCTTCAAGGTTTGGATTACCATAGTTTGTAAACCAGCTGAATGTTAGCAATAACAAAAAGAGTCATATGAGTCCACTGAAAAAGATTTTTA
>Ga0180438_10003032_pt1 | contig 26134 bp, 20 predicted proteins | sample SS_ome_12_FD_132455 | JGI IMG/M metagenome (GOLD analysis project Ga0180438, IMG submission 132455) | Hypersaline lake sediment archaeal communities from the Salton Sea, California, USA - SS_3_D_2 metaG | ecosystem: Environmental > Aquatic > Non-marine Saline and Alkaline > Hypersaline >... | reverse complement strand
GCTCTTGGATACACCCTGCAGATGCCGAGCGAGGACCGCTACCTTCTGACAAAAGCTGAACTGCTCGACCGCATCGCAGTCTATATGGGCGGACGGGCGGCGGAACTCTACAAGTTTGGAGAGATCAGCACCGGAGCGATGGACGACATCAAGCGCGCCACCGCCCTGGCCCGCCGAATGGTGACCGAGTTCGGGATGAGCGATGAGCTCGGCTCAGTGCGCTACGCCGGCGAGGGTTTACAATACCTGCAGGAGGCCGGACTGAACGGCGGCGGAAACAGCCCAAAAACCTCCGAAATGATCGATGGTGAAGTAATGAACATCGTGACCGGGCAGTACCAGCGCGCCCAGCGCCTGTTGAAAAAGAACCGCCGGGCGCTCGAGAACCTGACCGCCGTTCTGCTTGAACGGGAGACCGTTGACGGATGCACTGTACTGGAGGCGTTGGGGAAAGAGGATTGTCAGTAACATACCGGGTTTTCAGGCGAAACCTGGGTTCCCAATAGCGACTTACCCTGGTTGGATCATGATAAAATGCTGGCGTTTGATGCCGGCATTTTTTAATTAATTTAATATCAGGTAGACGAAATACATGAAGACCCGGATAGCCCTGATCCCGCTTCTCCTTTTATTACTGATCCTCCCTTTAAGAGCACTGGGACCTTTTTCCAGGATTGCGTCCGCCCAGGATCAAGCCGGGGAGATGGTGGTCAGGGGTGCTATACGCCACGACACCTCGCCACCTTTGAGAGAACTTGCCTCAAACCAGCCTTACCGGGAACAAACGGGTGAAACAATTGAGATTCCAATATTTGGTTCTCCTCTGGAATTGAAAAAGGAAGCCGAACCGAATTTAGACAAATCAGTCCAACGTGCTTTTTTAGGTAGTGCTGGTTCGCCTATAACAAATTGGCCCGGAATTAAAAATTACGATAATTCTCCTAATCTCTACTATCCACCGGATACACAGGGTGATATCGGCCCCAACCATTATGTCCAGGTTGTGAATGTTGTAATTGCGATCTGGGATAGGGAGGGAAACCTGCTGCTAGATCCGATTAACATTAACTCAATTTGGATCGGATTTACGGACCCTTGCGGAACAGAGAATAAAGGAGATCCAATTGTGCTTTACGATCATCTGGCCGACCGCTGGCTGCTGAGTCAATTTGCTTTTGCTAATGGGTCTTCCTCAGGTCCTTATTACCAGTGTATTGCCGTATCGACGACTGGGGATCCGACCGACTCATGGCACCTCTATTCGTACCTGATCAGCAACATTAAACTGAATGACTACCCCAAATTTGGGATTTGGCCGGATGGTTATTATATGTCGGTCAATCAATTTGAATATAATCTCGGTTGGTCTTATGCAGGTCAGGGCGCGGCCGTTTTCGAGCGCGATCAGATGCTTTCTGGCAATTCGGCCAGGATGCAGTACTGGGATATGGAAACAAGCAACCCGGACCTGTTTGGGATGCTGCCTGCTGACCTGGACGGACCTGCCCCTCCTCCTGGTGCGCCTAACCCGTTCGTGCAGGTCGTAAACGGGAACCCGGACAGGCTGCGCGTCTGGGAGTTTGATGTCGATTGGGTGACGCCTGCCAATTCAACATTTGAATTCAGGCAAGCCATCAACACCGCAGCCTTTGATACAAGCTTATGTACTGCATCCCGGGAATGTATCCCTCAGCCAAGTCCAGGCATAAAGGTGGACGCCATCTCTGACCGGTTAATGTACAGGTTGCAGTACCGCAATTTTGGCGGATACCAGACGCTGGTTACCAATCACACCGTCGATGTGGACGGGACAGCTGGTGATCACGCCGGCGTGCGCTGGTATGAGCTGCGCAGCAGCGGCGGAGACTGGTCCATCCAGCAGCAGGGAACATTCGCGCCCGACAGCGACCACCGCTGGATGGGCAGCGCGGCAATGAATCGCTTCGGGGATATCGCCCTGGGTTATTCGGTCTCCAGCACGACTACCTACCCTTCGATCCGCTTCACCGGCCGTTTGGGGGGCGATCCATTGAACTTAATGACCATGGGCGAAGGTGTGGTTGTCAATGGGAATTCTGTTCAGACTTCTTCAAATCGCTGGGGTGATTACAGCATGATGTCGGTTGACCCGCTCGACGACTGCACATTCTGGTACACTCAGGAATTTTACGATACGAATAGTACTTCTTGGCAGACCCGGATCGCCTCGTTCCGGCTGCGCGACTGTTACCCCAATAAATTGAGCTTTCCGCTGATCTACCGATAATCCCCCGGATTTGAACAGGAGGGATATACTTAAAGCGGGGAGACCCTCATGGCAGCCAGACATTCAGAGTCCGCATTCAATCCCGCTCAGATAATCCTGCCGGCGATCTTATTTATCTTTTTTCTCCAGCTTCTGACTGACTTCATCGAAGCAGTTTACGCTTTTGGTCTGCTCGGCGCCAGCATTCCGGTGGAGATGCTGGCGGTCGTCCTGTTCTTCTCGCCGTTCCTGCTTATGCTGGCAGGCAGGCGTTACCCTGAATGGGGCCTGCTGGCAGCCGGGCTGGTTGTGGTTCTGGCGCGCCCGCTCGAGGTCATGCTGGCCACCCGGGCCAGGATGCTGGTCTCGGGGATCGGTATGGCCGCCTTTCTGGTTTACCTGCCTGCTTTTCTGTGGGTTTCCAGCCAGAAAAACCGCCGGGAGGAGAGCCGTTATCTGAGCATGGGGATGCTGCTGGGGGTCCTGTTTTTAATCCTGATGCGGGCGGTGCACTCCGGCCTGGACCGGTCGACCGAGCGGGATTTCCTGATCATCGGCTGGATCCTGGCGCTGTTTGGATCCGTTTTCCTTTTCACTCGCTTCCGCGAATCGCAGCGGGCTGCCAACGAGGAGGTTTCCCAACCCGGGAGCGGTTCCCATGCAAAGCGCTGGTTTAGCCTGGACACAACTGGATTATCTCTCGGGGTGTGCGGGGTATTCCTGCTGTACTATTTTGGTTTTTCCAGCCCAAACGTGATTGCCCGCTGGACAGACGCCAGTTACAGCGGGGTGATGCTGCTGGCGCTGTTCAGCTACGCTCTTTTTGCGATCCTTATGACGTCGCCGTGGTTCCGGAACTCATTGAGACCGGTTTTTGTATGGGTTTGGAACGCGTCTTTTGTGCTCTCGCTGGTAATGACCATCCTAGCTAACCAGATCCAGTTTCCAGCCGAAAAAGGCGCCTACCCCCTGTTTGACCCCGGCATGCACCCGTTCAGTTACCTGCCGTTGGTAGTGATGCTCGTCCTGTCTCCGGTCCTGCTGGTCGACCTTTATCTCTACTTGAGCGGGATCATCCAGGGCAAACCATCGCTGCGGCAGATCGGGATGGGTTTCGGGGTGGGGGCAATTTTTATGCTCCTGATGGTGCTGGCGCATGTTTTCACCACGGTCTATGACTATATCCCCGTTATCGGCCCGTTCTTCCGGGATAAGTTCTGGTTTGTGTACGCCGCGGCGGGGTTGGGACTTTGTCTGCCGCTCCTGCTTGTTGACCGTAAGATGTATGTATTCACTCCGCTCCCGGCCCCGGGCTGGGTAAAGACTCTGGTTTATGGATATATTCTGGCGGTTGGGGTTGTCTCCTTGTTCGCCGTTTACCGGATGGAGATTGACCCGGGCCAAACAGCAGCTCAGGCCGAATCTTTTACAGTGCTGACTTACAACATCCGGCAGGGGTACAGTGCCGGCGGACAGAAGAACCACGCCGGGCAGCTGGGCTTGATCAGGTCATTAAATCCAGACATCATCGGGCTGCAGGAGACCGATACCAACCGGATCTCGGGCGGCAATTCGGACCTGGTGCGCTATTTCGCCGACAATCTGGGCATGCACGCCTATTACGGGCCGAAAACTGTTCTGGGGACCTTTGGAATCGCCCTGCTGTCCAGGTACCCGATTGAAAACCAGCGCACCTTTTATATGTACAGCCAGGGTGAGCAGACCGCCGCAATCCAGGCCCGGGTGAAAATTGGGTCCCGGGAATACAATATCTACGTGACCCACCTGGGAAACCAGGGCCCGCTGATCCAGCAGCAGGCTGTCCTGGCTGAAGCCAGCCGCATGCAGAATGTGATCCTGATGGGGGATTTCAACTTCGCACCCGGCACGGAGCAGTACCGCCTGACGACTGAGATTTTTGAGGACGCCTGGGTGCTTCGCTGGCCAGATGGGGTGGATGATAAAGGAGTGGACCCGGTCGAAAGGATAGACCACGTCTTTCTTTCAGCGGGGCTGGATGCCTTGGATGCGAGCTATATTTACCACCCCGCTTCCGACCACCCGGCGCTGGTTGTGACCATAGATGCGCCTTGAATAAATTGATGGCGATGAATCTTTCGCCCAACCGGGTGCTGGGGGTGGTCGGCCTGGGAATAATGCTTTCGCTCCTGGGCGACCAGACCCTTTACACTGTCCTGCCCAACCCGGGCATCGCATCTGAAGCAGGGCTGACTCTGGCAATGGTCGGAATTCTGCTGGGAGTCAACCGACTGGCGCGGGTGCTTACCAATGCGCCGGCGGGATATCTTTACGACAGGTTTCCCAGAAAACCCCTGATGGTGTCCTCTCTCTCGGTTGGGGCGGTATCTACAGTAATCTATACTACTGCTGCCAGTCCGGGATTATTTGTTTTCGGCAGGATTCTGTGGGGAATAGCCTGGTCCGGAATTTGGATCGGTAGTAATACAATTGCCCTGGATATCTCAGAAAACGGGGACAGGGGCTGGATAACAGGGCGGCTTCAAATGTGGTTCTTTCTCAGCATCGGGATAGCCTCGTTGGCTGGTGGGTTGTTCACCGATCTTTTTGGCTTCAAGGGCGGGCTGGTATTGAGCGCCTGTCTGACTTTGTTGGGTGTGGGTCTCTGGGCGCTTTTGCTTCCGGAGACACGTCCGCAAAAAACAATGGTGAGCGGAGGAGTTGAGACAGTAAAGGAGCGCGAAAAATTCCCCTGGGCTGTAACCCTGCAAGCATCTATCCCGACTTTTGCACTCCGGCTTGTATTCGCTGGGGTAATCACTTCAACCACCATTCTCTGGTTGGGTCAGTTTTTCGAAGGTGGAGCACCCCTGGATGGGATCATCGTTCCTCTGGCGACTCTCGCAGGGATTTTTGTGGTCCTGAGAATGCTGCTCTCGATGCTGAGCGCGCCGCTGAGCGGGTTAATCTCCGACCGATGGGGAAAGCGCTGGATCGTGTTGGGGTTAATTTTCCTGGCTGGAGCAGCGGGTTTATGGTGGATGGGATCACTCACAATGGCGATCGCCCTGCTGGGAGCCGCTTTCGCCACGGTATCCGCTGGGGGCATCCAGGGATTGGTTCCGGCGGTGATCGGAGACCGGGTGTCCAATACCCGCCAGAGCCGGGTGTTAGGAGTGGTTTATACAATCGGGGATATTGGCAGCGCGATCGGCCCACCGATGGCGCTTTTCCTGGTGCCTTTTATTGGCATCGGGTATTTATTCCGGATTTGTGCGGCAGTCTTTGCTGCAGTGGGGCTTTTCAGTCTGATGATGGCAAGTCGGGAAAAATAATAAAAATGTACCGACACCACCTGAAATTCTGGACCGGTTTGAATTTATTTAGAATGGGTAAAATTACGGCTCGCTAAAATCTTGTTATAATTGGCAAGTTTTCAGGCCGGGGTATTTTTTCCGGCAGGATACATGGATAATATTAACATGCCAAAAATAGTGGACTATAAAGATAAACCGGCAGCTTCAAACGCCAGTAATTTCAGGGAAAACGGCCGCCCCAGCAGGGGTCGGGTGTTTATCGTGCTTGCGCTCATCATTGCTGCACTGGCGTGTAACCTGCCCGAGGGGACACCCCCGCTGGATGCCAGTCCGACCGCCCCCCAGACCGCGGCGGTTGAGATACCTGCCGGAGCCGGGACTGCTACCGTGCTCGAACCAGCACCTCCAGTCGCGATAGCCACAGGAGAGCCGCCGGAACAACCCCTTCCAGGAGTATTGCCCACGCTGGAGCCAAACCTGGCGACAGGCAAGCAGGTCTTCGCCTCTAATGAACAGGCTGAATTCCCGGCTTCTTTTGCGGTCGACGGCAGCCTGAACAACATGTGGAACTCCGGAGGCCAGGCGCCCCAGTGGATCGAAATAGACCTGGGAGGACCAGCGGTGATATCAGGAGTCCGGCTGTATGTCTCACAGTTTCCCGAAGGAAACACCGAGCACGAACTGACAGTCAGCCGGGATGGTTCTAATTACCAGGCGGTTCATACTTTCAGCGGTCCCACCGGCGATGGGTTGACGCTTGAGTTCACTCCGGACACCCCGCTGGAAGGATACCGTTACCTGCGGGTTAGGACAATTCTCAGCCCTTCCTGGGTCGCCTGGAAGGAAATTGAACTGGTGGGGACTTTCGAGTAATAATCAGTTCGTGTTCGGGGCTTTTAATAGAACCCCAACCACATAACCAACCAGGGCGCTTAACGTCCCAATCACAGCCATTTCAAGCCCGCTTTTACCCGGGCTTCCCACATAAATGCGGGCCTTGTATGCTCCCACCAGAAACAATACGACAGCCGCAAGGACAACCGAGAGAATCATGCTGGTTTGCACCGGGAGGAAGAAGAAAGGCATCAGCGGTAACAGGGAACCGATAATAGCTGAGACACCAACAATCGCGGCGGAGCGCAGGGCGTGCCGGCGGTTTACCGGGGTGAGCTGGTGCTCCTCGGCCATCATGACCGCCACCCAGACGTCTTTATTGGCGGTGACAGTCGCCACAATCCGGTCCAGCAGCTCGCCTCTGAAGCCCTTTTTTGCGTAGATGTCGCGGATTTCTTCCTGTTCGAGATTGGGGACATCCTGGATATGGCGGTACTCGCGCTCGCGCTCGCTTTCATAATAGTCGGCATCCGCCAGGGTAGAGGTATACGCAACTGCAGCCATCGAGACCGATTCGGCGAAGGTCGCCGCCAGGCCTGCTACAATCACGACCCATGAGTCTGCTGTAGCGGCTGCCACCCCCAGGGTAACCCCGAGCACATTGACCAGCCCGTCCTGCCCGCCCAGGATGATGTCTGACAAAAACGAAACATTTTTATGCGGATCTGCAATAGTGTGGTGGTTGATCTCGTCGATCATGGTTTTATTGGCGTCAGCAGAGTCTTCTTGATTTTGCATACGATTTCCTTTAACAAATTTTCAGGCTCCCGGTCAGTTCCCCTGATTGGACTGCTGGAGACTCTCAAAGATCCGGCGGTCGTCCGGTTCCAGCCTGCCCAGCATTTCGCCTCCCAGGCTGGTGTAAATTCTCTGGGTGAAGAGCTCCATCCAGACAAACTGCCAGGCGATAAGAACCAGATCCCGGTTGCTGGTTATGGTCGCCTGAAACTGGTCGGAATGGGGATCCTGGCTGGCGATCAGGCATTCGCGACTGTCGGCGATAACCAGCAGGAGGTCCTTCAATTGGTGCAGTTCACTCTCCAGGGGTGGGTGGCGGGCGACCTGATTTTTACAGGATAATCCGTCCAGTTCCAGCTGGCCGCCTCCGGTCAGCAATACATTTATCCCCATACCGCTTTCGCAGCAATTCTGGATTGCCGGGCGCAGATCTTCCAGCTCGCGGTCGTTAGCCACTATTGAGACCTCCCGCTCTGCCTCAGCCAGCATCCGGGAGGCGTACGAGATGACTGCGGAACGGCCGCTGATTGACCACAGGCGCTCGCCCTGCTCCGGCTGGTACCTTCTACCCAGGTCCCCCCGGAGCTGGTCGATCAGGATGTTATGCTCCCGCGAGAATTGCTCCAGCAGCGTGTCCGGGGGTAGGGGCCGGTAATAGGTGGCCCGGTCGCTTTCCGATTTCAGCACCGCCCCGCGGGTATGCAGCCTGCCCAGGGCCTCATACACCATCGAGCGCGGAACGCCCGAGACCTTGCTAATCTGGTAGCCGGTAGCGGGATGCTCGCCCAGCAGGGACAGGTAGACCCGGGCCTCGTACTCGCTGAACCCAGCAGAGATCAGGTTCTCCTGTAAGGTCATGGTTCCTCCCAATATTAGTAATCCTAATTAGAACTACGGGTAATATTATAAACTACTACGAGTCGTGGGTCAATCTATTCTCTCCAGTTTCCGCCCGATTTATCAGGAAACGCTTCAATCGGAGTAACCCCTTTTTGGGGTTGAGTTTACTTTGTCGTTCCCAGGACCATGCATCAAAATTAGAAAGACTGCCAGGAACTCAACGTCCCGGATTAAAACCAGAAAACCCGCTCCTGGCAACGAAACATCAGGTCTATGACAGGCAAGCTGGCAGGAGCGAGCCTCGCAGTCTATTGCGTTCGCTACGAGAAAGTTGACCTGGGTTTATTCGCTGGCGGGGGCTAAAAAACCTTCGGGAAGAATCTACCTGTCCGCTGCATGTATCGCCGGTACTCCCCTCCAAATTCAGCCTCCATCATTTTCTCTTCCCTCGGTATCCAGTACAAGTAAAGCGGGATCGAAAAAAGCAGCATGGAGAAACCCACCAGCCAGTTCCAGAGCAGCAGGGGCTGCGCCAGACCCCAGACCAGGTGGGCTGCATACATCGGGTGGCGGATTTTACTGAATATTCCGCCTGTGACCAGCACGTGCCCCTCCTGCAGTTCGACGTTGACGGACCACTGGCGCCCGAGGTCTGCGTGCGAACGCCATAATAACCAGTCTGCAAGCCCGAAAAGGGCTGCTCCAGCCCACCCGGCCCATGCTGGCAATGTGTAACCCGCAAAATCAAGCCAGTTGGTCAATCCATAGATCAGCGGCAGGACCAGCATCCCGAACACCGGCAGAAAGGACAGGAAGCGGTCTGTCCGGTCGGGGGTGGACCTGGGCTGTTTGTAGCGCCGGGCGTATACCGAGCGGATTCCCGAGGCCAGGATGAAGAAGGCAGCATACAGGCCGAAGAAGATAGTTCTGATATCTCCCATCACCATACTCCCGGCAGCAGCCGGTACCGGACGGACAGGCAGAATTCCCGGTAGCCGTTCAGTTCCTCGTTCAATGTCCGGTCTTCAAGGTGGGTCCTGACCAGGTACCCGGCGGACACCAGTAAGGCCGGGATCAAAGTCCAGTACGAACCGAGCAGCAGCGGGGTGGCAATCGTAGCCAGTATCATCCCGCTGTAACCCGGGTGGCGGACGTATCTGTAAGGGCCTTCATTCACCACAAAGTGGTCACGTTCAGTCTGGATGCGGACTGTGCGGGAAAAGAATTTGTTTGATATCAAAGCCCAGTAAAACAGGCCCATGCCTGATAAATACAACAGCAACCCGGCCAGGTGTAAAAGAAGCGGAAACCCTTCCGACCAGCCCAGGCGGTAATCCAGCCCGGCAAAGACCAGCATCGCCAGGGTGATAATTGTGGAATAGAGGTTAAACACGCGGTCAAAACGTTTGGTGTCCTTTTTGATCTGGGCCCTTTCGGCGATTACCTCCGGGTTCTTTTTCATCAGCAGCGGGAGCGCCAGAAGCATTATGGCGAGCCCGGCTGTAAGATATACCCAGGCCCAGGTCCAGAAAACCGTACCGGCTGCCAGGAACAGGATCAATCCAATGGCAGCAAATTGGATAAAGACCTGAACAAAACGCCTGCGGATCAGGGCGCTAGTCCGGCTGTTTGTTTCTTTTGCATTCATCTCCCGGCCCTCCCCTATATTAATTGAAATTTAAGTGCGCCTTGAATTATCGGGTAAACAACCGGAGAGCAGCCATAGATTTTGTATGGAAAATACCGCCAATCAGTTTGTGGAGTTATTATATGGATGCAGGGCGGTTTTACCCGTGTGGGGATTGGCATCACGGCGCTCGGATTTATCCTGAGCCAACCCTCGCAATAACACCAGCACTGTCATAGCGAGCGAGGTCCTGCAAAGCAAGGCTAAGCGAAGCAATCTTTAACCAATAATATTTATATCGATCATGAATAGACATGACATTTTCAGCATTACTTTTTCATGCAAAATATTTGCCCCAAATAATGGTTCGCTAAGGTAAAAGGCAGGATAGGTTCTTCGTTCGAAGGACCTATTTCAATACCAGAAATGCTGGAAAGAACTCGACCAGGCGCATTGCAGACCGCAGACCCACTCCTCGCATCGACACGACCATTGTCGCTGCTAGAAGTGGGCCCCAACAATTTACTCGAGCACGGTTGCATTCGCCCGTTTATCTTTGCAAAAAGGATTATTTGAATTCTCGCGGCCAAGTCCTTACCGAAAGTTCTCCGGCAGATCAACCAACCTGCTTTGATGCTGCAGGGAAACCTGGGAGAGCCACCCCAAGTCCGGCAGGTTTGGGGGTCTCCAAGCGTTGAAGCTGCACGACCTGTTTGGCAAATCATAAGTTAGAGACAGCAGCAGGAGTGCTACTCCTCGAATTTAATATTCGAGAGGTATTTGTGTGCCTGTCTCTTAAATATAGGTTTCACTGTCGTTACTTAAGGAGTAGCACTCCTAATTAAAGAATTCTTCCTCCAGCCATGCGGCAATCTGGGGGGCAATGCTTTTTCCTATACCGGGCAGCTGGCGCAGGCCGGCGTCCCCTTTATCCATGTAAATGCTTAGCACACTGTTGGGATGCTCGTCCACGGTCCAGGCGGCTTTGCGGTAAGCCCAGATCAAATAAGCGGGGGAACACTCCAGTTCCAGGTCGTAAGTTTTCAGGAAAAGGCGTTCCGCGATGCGCTTGTTGGCCTGCAGGGGACCCGCGGAGATATAGCGTGGCATGCGGTCCAGTATGCCGTGCTTCTGGCACAACTCGCGTACTTTGAGTCCCAGTCTGGCGTTGTAGGTGATTGGCGGGCCCATATTCGGTTTCCCTCCATCTGGCCAGCTGTAAAATTTGCGCAGGCGCGAGGTGAGCACCGGGTTGAAGCGTCGGAAGGCGTTCAAAGTCCACTCCGCCTGGTCGCCGTCCATGGTCAGGCCTCCTGACAGCAGGCATCTGCCGCCGTGGTCGCGGGTTGCGATTACCAGATCCTCCAGCTGGCTATCGCGGTCCCCCACAAACGGGATGACCGGCATCATCGATACGCCGGTGTAAATCCCGGCTTCCGCCAGGGTTTGCAGGGCTTTCAGACGATTTTTAACGCCCGGGCTGCGCGGTTCAAAAGCCTTTTTTAAACCCGGGTCGAGGCTGCTGATGCTGAACAACACGCCTGCCCAGGCAACCCGGTTGATCTCACTGAGCAGGTCGATATCCCGGGTCAGCAGCGGCGACCTCTCGATAATAAAAAGCGGGAAACGGTGCTCGAGCACCAGTTCCAGCATGCGGCGGCTGAGCTGGTAGCGCTCCTCTGCCGGCTGCTGCCAGTCTCCCACGCTGAAGATCTCTTTTTCCAGCCGGGGAAGTTCCCTGCGCATCAATTCTATCGCGTTGATTTTCACCTGGATGAGGCTGTCAAAGGTCTGCGGATCCCGCCTTCCGAGGTAACGTGCGCCGCGCAGGTAGCAGAAATCGCAGCCGCTGCGGCAGCCAACATAGGGATGGGCAGTATATTTGCCCCAGAACCAGGGCCCGTCTACGTGTTTGTGGATGTTGATGATCTTGCGGGTTCTGTATTCCTGGAAATTAAGAGCCATGTTTCTTTTTTCAGCAGTTAAAAAATGGGGTTTACTTCAACCGGGAATTAAGGTTGGTCCCGGGGTGGTTTAAACTCCCAGTTCCACCCGCCGGTCAGGCGGCAGGTACGCCGCTGCCTTCCGCAGCATTAAAACACGGCAACTGCCCCCGGGTTTATTTAACATGGAAGATAACCAGTCCGCCAGCAGGTCGGGGTAGTACCTGCCGATTGTCTTTAACCCCCAGCCGACGCCCTTCACTGCTTCAACCTGCTTTTCATAGAACAGCGGATCCAGGAAGGCCAACAGCTCCCCGGCCTGGCGGGGCATTTTTCCCTTCGAACGCTTTGCCCAGTAGTGGGCACAAACACCAACCGCCCGTCTGATCCAGTGATTTTCGTCAAACCGCCAGGTCTCAAGCTGCGGAAGAGCCTGGTCAAAATTTATTACAAGCGCATTGCCGGCGACACCTTCAGCCAGGATATCGGCGCAGTACCAGATATCGCCCACCCTGATGAATTTGCGGCTCTGCTGCAGGGCATCCGCCAGGTCTGTCCCGAGCCTCATCTCGAGCGCAGCCGCGATCACCACCCAGCCACCCTCGGTTTTTTCCCCTGCGATACGCTCATTAAACGCGTCCACCCTGGCGTGGGGAGCCTGGCCTACAGGATAGCCGATTGCGCGCAGCGTGTTGAACGGTGTCAGGTGTACCAGCACCGGCGAGAGCAGCGCGTACGCCGCTTCTATCGACCCCGCCCGGACCTGGTCGGCTATTGCTGCGCCCAGTTCTCTGGCCTCATTAATCCTCATTGCTGGAGGATTCAAGCGAGGTTGTCTTTCAAAAAGGCATCCACCCTTGGAATCATGGTGCGGTGATTCCCGACCAGTAGGTGGCCGCCAAGCGGCAGTTCAACCAGACGGGCATTAGGCAAACGCTGGGCAGTCTGCTGGGCACCGGTCACCGGCACCAGCGGGTCATTTGCGGCATGGATCAGCAGGGTGGGTGTCTGGATCTCTTCGAGGGGGATATCTTCCATCCCAAGGATTTGTCTGCAATCGTTTAATATCCCATCCAGTTTGGGCGTAATGGGCAGGATAGAGCGAACCAGTTCGTCAACGGTTTGCCTTTCCTCCTGGGTGAGATTCTTATAGACTTCGGGAGGGACGCCAGCCATGCTCAAAAGTACCGGGCGCAACGGGTGCGTGAGCAGCCAGCCGGCGAATTCAAAGTGCAGCAGGAATTTGAGTTTGTCCATGTTCAAATCATAGGGTAAAGGCATGGCTTGGGATACTGCGCACAGCAGAATCAGGGCAGAACAGCGCTCAGGATGGCGCAAAGCGAAGTACAGGGCGGAAGGCCCTCCCGCTGAAATCCCAACCGCGGCGCATTTCTCAACCCCGAGTTTATCCAGCAGGGCCGCATGGGCATCGGCCTGGCTGTCCAGGCCTGCCTGCTCAGGCAGAGGCGTTTGCAGGTAGCCGAAGCGGGAGACCGATATCGCCTGGAATTGATTGTTTATAAGCCGCGCCATAAGCAGCCCCTGGTCGTACCCGCCGCCAGCCCCGTGGATCACCAGCACGGGACTGCCGCTGCCCTCGACTGCGTATTCTACCGGACCCATTCCGGTCTTGGCGACCGTGCTGCCGGAAAGGAGGCGCTGTGTCGCCGCTGAGGTATCCCGGCGGTAGCGCTGGTAAGTTCGGACAGCCAGCACCCCGGCGGCGGCGCCCAGCGCCCCGGCGATCCCGGCCGCAATCATTTTCTGGTTTTTCAAAAGGACCTCCTTCAGTGATTTAACCCATAGTATTTTGGTACCCGCATATTATTCCATATTTTTCCACCAGTCTGAAATAATAGGGGCGTGTGAATTCCAGGTGTAGACTAAAAAAGAATTAAAAAACGAAAAAACTCCCCAGCCAGGTTGAAAAGCTCCAGCGATGTACCGAATACCACCAGCAGGATGCCCGCGCCATCCAGCCGCCTGCTCCAGAACCCGAACCAATTCATGCAATCTCGCCGACTAGAGTTCGATTACCAGTATCCCGTTTTCAGTATGCACGTTTAAGGGTCTCACCCTTTTATCATCCTCACCGGTGAGCACATTGCCCTGGTAGTCATAAGTGAGGTGCCCCATGCTGCAGCATTGGATGGTCTCGGTGCCGGGGACCGGATCCAGCTTGCGGCCGGCATGGGCACATTTGTTCTCAAAGGCGCGGTATCCTTCGCTCCCGTCCTGCATAACCATCACACGGGTGGGCATAGCCTCGCTTTCCAGGTGGACCGCTCCGAATGGTTGTGATAATTCGGGCGCTTTGCGCAGATCTATTTTCAGGGTGCCATCTCCGAACGTCCAGCATCCCGGGTCTGCCGGGGGCTTTGTCGCTGGAATTCCAAACATTCGCTGGAAAATGTTGCGCTTGAGGGTTTTTGTGGTCATCTTTTCTCCTTTTTCAATCGATATATATAAAATTATGCCAGGTGAAACTGGCTGAGATTCTATCTTAATTGTGAATTATTTCTCAACCCTGGTTATCTCCACGCCCATCCTTTCCATATCGTCCACTAAACGGCCTGGCTCAACCGCCAGCGCCTGGTAAAACAAACCGGGTTTGCGGATCGTGCCGTCCAGGTACTGCAGGATGCAGGCTGCCGCTGGGATAGCGGTCAGCTCGTAACCGTCGCGGTGATAAACCGAGACTTCCAGCCTTTTCTCCTGACCGTCCTTCTGGCCGCCCGCTTCAAGTTTTAACAGGGTGCCGTAGGGCGGTTTGCTGAATTTTCGCAGACTCCAGTACATAAGCCTCCCGGACCAGCCCAGACCTCTGGATTTAAACACCCGCGGGAGGATCATGGTTAACGGGGTAATAAACCAGTCCGTGAACCAGTTGAACCCGCCCACAAAAAAACCGGTCTCGACCAGGTCCGGGTAGTGCTGCGGCAGGGGACCCATCTCTCCCAGGAACATGGGGACGCAGTAGCGCCGCCCGAATCCGTGACTGAACTGAAACCACCTGGGGATCAGCCAGCTTAGCACCCCGCCTGGCTGCCACTGCCCATTCTTAAAGACTTTGTTCTCAAAGTTGACAAATTCCGAAACAAGCTCTTCAATCGTTGAAGGGCTGAATTCCAGGCTTCTCCAATCGACCTGGATCACGCTGCCCACGACCGCATTGCTCAGGCGGTCAAAAGCGGGAGCAGCGTAGCGCACCAGCGCGGCCGGCAGGCCGGGGTGAAAACCCCCGTCGGTGATGAAGCAGCGCCCATTTTCTTCGATCTGATTTTGAAGAGCCTGGAGCGCCTTCACTTTCGGGGAGGAATACTGGACATCAAAATAATCGGCGCCCGCTGCGACTGCAGCCCGGGCAACGGTTTCAGCGTACTGGACAGTGCTGGAGGTGACCACCAGCAGGCCAATCGCTTTCAGACCATTTGCAAGGCTTTCCGGGCTGGAGGCGTCGACCAGCGCGGCGCTGGCCCGCTCGCCTTCGAATTCAGCGTTTAATCCCCCTGCGGTTGATATGGCTTTGTTGAGATTTCGCCCGGCAATAATTATGTTAGCCGGGCTGTACTTGAGCAGCAGCCTGGCAGTCGGCAGGCCGGTGTTGCCGTACCCGCCCAAAATCATAATCCTCTTCTGTTCCATGCAGTTTCCCTCCCAAAAACTGGATTGATTATATGCTAATCAGATGGCTGATCGAAAGAAGGACAGATATCAGATATACAGAGCCAGCCAGCAGCAGGATCGTTAATGCCAGCTGGTCAGCGGGAGTCAAGACTGCCCTGGATGATCAGCCACCCGAGGCCGGTCGATATCTCCCAACCAGTAAGCCTGGACTGGAGTAATAACCGGGCGGCTTCCCCCGGGGTGTATGCTGCGTCCCGGCTTGCCATTGGTTCATTAATTCTCCGGATGGGCTGCGGCGCCCCAAATTTTGTGGCGATCCAGATCACAGCCCATGCAACCAGGGGCATGTCGCGGCGCAGGTCAAAGATCACATAAGACCCACCCGGGCGCAGAACACGCGTTATTTCATTTAATACCTGCACCGGTTTCGCCCAATGATGAAGCGATAAAGAGCTTACCACCAGGTCCAGCGATTCATCGGGCAGGGGGATATCGGTTGCATCGCTGGTCCTGAAATCGACCCGCCTGGCCACTCCCGCAACAGCAGCGCGGGCGCGGGCTGCCAGCAGGACTTCTTCAGAAAGATCGATCCCGGTCACAAAAAGCCGCTCAGAGGCCAGGGCAAGCTCCACCACCAGCTGCCCGGGGCCGCAGCCCATATCCAGGGCATGGCCCTCGTTGCAGTAGTTTAAAGCCCGCCGCAGGGTAAGCCGGCGAACCAAAGCCATCTGAGGCAAGCTGGCAATTCGGTTATATGCCCTTACGATTTCAGGGTTCTCGATCCCCTCCATGCTGGGTATCCGCATGCGATTTCGCTGGCTGTACTGCTTCTGGAGGTAATATGCAAACGCGCCCAGCAGCCCCAGTCCAGCCCAGAAATAACCCCTGCTTTTTCCCATCTTGTTACTCCATCACAATTTTAATTAATCCGCTCACCTTCGAAACCAGCGGCAGCCTGTCCTTTTATACCCAATTCATCTGGCCCTGATCCCTGCAGCCCATATCCCTCTTTAATCTCCATAAAAAATCAAAAAATAAGATCCGGCAGACCGCTGTGCGGGGTTAATATTTATTAAAAGGAAGCTCATCGATTGGTATGTGCGGGTGAAGTTTCCTGGCAGCTTTCAGGGCTTGCTCCCGATAAACAGCTCGCATTCCTGCGGGTCGCTGACCTGTTCGGGCGAAAAACCAGCCTGCTCCAGGAGCCTGATCCAGGTACTGCGGGAGAACAAACCGCAGGTATGGCGGTCGCTCTCCACCCTTACCGGACCATCCCCATCTCGAATCAGGTAGGCGAAATCAACAGTGTAATAGTTATCCCCTTCGCTCTCCTTGTGAACCCATTCCAGGTAGCGCAGGCCGCGCTTCCCCCTGTCGTGTCCGCCGTGGGATGCGCCCGGCTTGAAGGTCTCTTCGACGTAATCCGGGGCGAACAGGGCCACCCCGCCGTCCCGGCAGTGAAAAAAGGCTGTTTTTATTGCCTTTTTCAGGTCTTCTTCGGTTGCCATATAACAAACCGCATCGTGGATAAAAACCGTATCGAACTGGCGCTCCAGCCGGACAGTCCTCATATCCCCCTGGATATGCTCGCATTCCGGATTGAGGCGCCGGCTGACATCCAGCATGTCCAGGGAAAGGTCAACCAGCGTGATATCGAAATGCGCTTTCAGGTGAGAAGCGTTGTTGCCGCCCCCGCTGCCCAGTTCGAGCATAGTACAGGGTAGCCGGGCACAAGCACCTATAAGTTGCTCGCGGTAGAACCTTGCTTCTTCAATATATTCTTCCTGGGCGGAGATCAACGGCCACCATTCCGCAAGCTGGGTATACATTTTGGGGAGGCGGTATTCGTCCATATTCTATTCAGCTGGAAACTGCGGTTATCAAAAGCTGATTGGGTTTTTCCTATCCTCGAAATCCGCGCCTGTGCCTGAAGCTCGCCATGCGATCTGACGCGTGATCATACCCTTTATTAAAAAAGGCGAGGTGCAGTACATACCCCACGTATACAAGCGCTGAACCGATAAGCTGCGGGCTGTCAAACCTGAAATCCTCGCCGAGACCGGCGGATTTATAACGGGCTTCGCTGCACCCGCGGGCTTCAGCAACAAACTGCCCGGCCTTCTTGATATCTACCTGGCCGCCTTCCTGGCTTTTATTTCTGATCGCTTCCATGGCGTAACTTCTCAACAGTTTTGTTGAAAGCTTGCTGAAGGCTTCGGGCCGCGAGAGGACATCCATGCCGATCACCTCGTTGTTGATTAAAACCAGGCAACCATTATGATGGCTGGCTACTTTGAAGGGTTTCAGCAGTTCTTCTATTCTGGTTTCCTGTGTACGATAGGCGTCTATCACCGCGCCGGTAGGGGATCCGGTCCCGGTTTCCCTGTGGTAGCGGTTGATATCATTCCAGACCTGCATTTGGTCCGAGTCGTGAGTCTGCGCCTGGAAAAGAGAATCGGACACGCTTGCCATCTTTTGTATATGAATGGATCTGGGAAGGAAGGATTCCGATTCGGTGAACTTGCTTGTGGTATATGACCAGCGGCCCCGTTCAGTACAGCTTACCGGTATCGTAAACTCAGTGTTTTTATCAACAAGCACGGTGGTATTCAGCACTCTGTTCTGTTTGGCGCCCACCAGTTCCTGACCGTCAAGGATCAACACATAAAATGATGAGTTGTTGACAACTTTTAAGTCTGGAACAGAACCAGCCTGATCGACTTCCGTAATAGTGAACTGCCTCTGGTCCAGGGCTTCCTGCAAAGTCAGGTATTCTGGTCCATTATTTTGACCGGCGATGACCGGCAGGATCGCCATATTTTCCGACCGCTGCAGATTATCGAATTCAAAAATATTCAGGAAATTGATAACAATTGGGTCCATGAATCTCCTTATAATATTGGCGAGCCCGAGATTTAACCAAAATTCTCGAGAATGTTTATTAGATTGGATCTTCTTTAATCAACTTTCCCACCTTTAACTATCAGGACCGAACATCCGGAATAGTGGACCAGTTTCCGGGATACGCTGCCCAGCAGCCAGCCGCTGACCTGGCTCAAGCCTCGTGAACCGCACACAACCAGGTCGCTATTGTTCGCCTTGATAAATTCGATGGCCTCCGTGGCTGCATCCCCGCGCCTCAGTTCACTGCTCGCTTTCATCCCGCCAGCTTTTAGCGACCTGACCGAGTCGTCCAGCAGCGTTTGGCCCTGTTGGCGCTCCTGGTGCTCGAGTTCCCTGTCGTCCACTGCCTCGGTGGGGATCGGGAAGAGCATATCTGGTCCGACCATCCAGGAGCGGGCAACCATGTCCGCCGATAGGATCGGAGGCAGCACATGCATAACCGTGATGTCCGCTTCCGGGGGTAGCGGCAATCGCGCCTCGCATACCGGCAGTAAAGTCGGCGCCTCGCTTACATCCGCCCCCAGGTAGGCCAGGGCGCACTGGCTGTGGCTGGACCCATCGGTCACCACCAGGACCCGCTTGATCCCATTGTAGGGCGCCCGGACAACCAGCACAGGTCGGCGGGAATATTCCACAACCTGCTGGGCAACTCCTCCCAGCAGGATGCCGAGGGTGGCCCTGAGACCCTTGGCGCCAAGCACGATCAGGTCTGGTTTGTGGCGTTCGGCGTAGTCGTTGATGGTGGCTGCCGGGACGCCGCCCTTAATTTCTGTGGCCACCTGCAGCCCGCTTTCATTCAGTTCCCTTGCGGTCCTTTCCAGGGCCGCTTCCAGCATGCCATGGCGGGAAACATCCAGGGTGGGCACGACCGCCAGGGCGTGAATGTGGGTGTCAGGCGGGAGAGGCAGGTCCTTCAGCAGCGCAACCGCAGCCCGGGCGTGCTCGGATCCATCGTCCGCCAGCAGGATCCGGATCGGGTTTGGCCGGAGACCTCCTGAATCAACGGGCTGTGCCCCACCCGGGCCTTCTTTCTCTATCTGTCTCTTATTCGACATGGCCTCCTCCTTCAGTAGGTAATTCTGGCATTTCTTATTTATTCCAGGTCCTCATCCGGCGGGATTTAGCCCGCTCCGGTTGTTATCTTCCGAACAATTTAAACTGACTTCCCTTATATTAAATTACAGAATATTTAGAATTAAGTCAAGTGAGAAGGCGGATAAATAATAAACCGGGTAATTGAATCTTTATGAGAAAGGACAGGCTTGTTTAGACGGCAAAATGATACTATTATTTTTCTGGCTAATTTTCTCTGAAGTGCTCTGGAAAAGAACCTCTTGCCTTTTGAAATGTCAGATGGCAGAGCCAGATTAGAATTGGGAAACGGGTGCCTTCAGACGCCTTTCTAGGCCTATATAAAGATTTAGGTGAAGCTAGATATATGAAATTATATTTCACTGAAAAATCTCTCTAAATTTTCACCGTTTTTCGTTGTAAAAGTTATGAAAAGCTACAGGAGGTGGGAACCAAGAATTTATTTTCTTCGTCTAATACGTAGTTAAAAAATAAAAAATTAAAAAGGAGGCGGCGATGTTCGTAAAAGGTCTTTGTGCAACCTTGATAACGCTAACAATTGTCATAGGGGCTGGAGGTTTGGAATTCAATTTGGCAGACAACCTATTCACGGTCGAATCCCCAAAAACAGCTCATGCGATGGATGTCTCCCCTCCCTGTATCCCTCCAGCCCGGTCCGGTGGGTCAGGCGGCAGCAGAAACATTGATTTTGATTATATTGAGGCAATTGAGAAAACCGCCGCTATGGTTTGGGATGAAAAAGCCCAGCGCCTGGCAGAGTTGGAAGGTCTCAATATCGTTAATGTCACCTGGGAGGATACAAGCCGTTACTACAATTCCTCAGTTGGTCCAAATATTTCCGATGTTACCATCCAGGTTCAGCACTGGGACCCGGATACCTGCAGTTACCGCCTCACATTAATGCCGGTGATCCGCTATCCGAATTTCAGTGACCTGACCGCCGACATCCCCCTGGATAAATTCTACCTGCTTGTTGGTAACGAGGATGACGATGAGCTGTTTAGAATTTCTTTGAAGGAGTACCTGGGAGATTTCCGGAGTTACCTGTCGCAGCCAAATTCCTGGGACGGGAGGGAAAACTCGCTGCTGGCAAAACGGGACAGCCATGTTCTGGTCAGTGCACAGGCGGCGTTTTTACCCGTCCCGCATGAAGGCAGGGCTGAATTTAATCCGGTAATCTTTAATTACCAATCCTTTCAGGGTGATCCCGCGGTTTTGACAATTGTTGCCACCCGAGAAGGCGCCAGCGCAACCGTGATCGACAACGTGCGTGACGCTTTCCCGGCCGGCAACACCTGGGGACAGCGCCTGTTCTTCAACCAGGATGGCGAACGCGCCAGTTTTACTGGAGAGAGGCTCAGCGATTTTGACCTTCGGGAAGGACCCGCAGATAATGCCCAGGTCGATTCGAAGGGCAAAGGGCTTAATATGGTGATGATCATCCAGGTGCCATTGAAGCAGAAGCATAAAGCCAGATGGGGATTCGGGCTTTCCGAGGATGCTGAAATGGCGGCGCCTATGCCGATGGCAGCCCAATCAGCCAGCGATGTCGAAGAGGCGGTGATCGGCCACGGGGAAGTGGAGGGACCGTTTACCGAAATTGACGGACTGAAGATCGAACGCGATGAGCGTTTCCCCATCCGGGTGACCGTCCAGTTCTACAAGGCCACCAGCAACGGGATTGTTTCGGAGGAAGACATGCAGGAGATCGCCGGCGAGATCGAGCGGGTGTACTCAGAGGCCGACTATGTAGGCAGCCTGGTGGTGGGCGGCGGGTCGAACCGCCCGACGGAGTATGACGGGGTCAAGGTCGAACCCGAGGGCTGGTGGCAGGCCTTCTGGCTGCGATTGGAGAGGAACACCGGGTTGGATGAATTTGACGCAAGGGATTTGTGGGAAAAATTGGGAATCTATCCGGGATGGTGGGGAGACTTGTGGAGGGAGAGTCCATAAATAGCACGCGAAACTTCAGATAACTTCATGGTTACCGGATCACTTCTGGTGAATTATCGGGTGCCAGCCTCCACAAAATTAACTCCCGGAGAATTTTGATCTTTAACCGTGTGTGCCTTTCGTTTGGCCTATTTTAATCTCGCTCCCTTTTGTTGAGCTTGAGAAAATCGGTCTTATTACATTCAGGGCAGGTAACCAGCCGGCGTGGATGCCCTTTTGCTTTGTACCTCACCCCTCCCATACTCCAGATGTCGAATTCGTGCCCGCAGCTGCACTTGAAATACCAGCTCTTTGACTCGCTCTCAATTTGCTCCATCACGCTTCCGGGCAATATCTTCGCCAGCAAATCTCTCATCTTATTTTCAATGTATATCCATAGGAAATTAAAGAGAGTCAATCAAACTTTAGTTTTAAAGATTATACATTTGCGTGCTGTCAATTATAAGCGACCTTTTCCTCCAGATCCCCAATTTTTAGCCATCCAACATTTGGTTTTTATCTTTTAAATTAATAAGAACTTCCAATTCACATGTCTTCATATAGGTATACTGAACCATACTGTCTTTTAGCCTGAATATGGTCTTGGTAGTTGATTACTTTTTGAAACAAATAGCCGAACTACTGGAAAAGAGCCGGCGGCAGCCTCGCAATTAGCGCTTTACGGGTCAGCGCATCTTCCAAATCCTGATTAGTGAAGGATATCAGGGTAGCTGGGGGTCGCTAATCAACTCCATCAGCCAGCAGCGCCGGAAACGCAAACTGTGGGAGGCTTATCTAACTCTGGGTTTTGACCCTTGTCAGGATGCCCATGTAGACAGGGGAGAGGCCAATCATTCCAAAAAAGGCCAGGCCTTGCTGTCCTTCGACAAAGTTCTGAGACCCCTAAAATGCCGCTACCCCGAATTTGAATAATTCATCAGGTAACTAAAACGCTCTTTGAATTCAACCGGGTTAAGGTTGGTTTGGGATGCCAGCAAAGCCAGGTAATCTCCATCCTGACAATGCTCGGGCTTTAATCGGGTCATCAACCGGTAAGCTGTCCTGTAGTCGTGGGAGGCGGTATCAACCATGCGCACTTCTGTGCGCCTTGTTTCAGGATCGATCATCTGGTTGTAAGGTATGGGGACAACCTGGTTGCCCTGGATGGTGATGATGGCGCTGTGACCGCCCGAGAGCAGAAATTCGACCGCCGCCAGCCCTAATCCGCGAGTGTAATCGATGTCAAATGCGGAGGGCGGCGCGCAGCGCAGTTCGTAGCCCAGAACGTGCTTCACGATGCGCACATTGACCCCCAATTCCTTTAATGTCCTATCAAGCTCGGCTTTCAGGATGTCCAGGAAATTGATCTCCCCCATTCGGATGTGCCCGTGCTCATCTCTCTCGACATTTTCCAGGCTTTTCAAGTCGCGGCTGGACATTTTTTCCAGGATACCTTCAGCCAGCAGCGCCACTCCGTAAGGCTTATTCTGCGCCAGCCGCTGGATGATGGAGCCTGCCAGGATGTCCACCACCTCCTGAAGGCGGATTTCGCCAGCGGGCCATTCTTCCGGGATGAGAATAATGCTGGCAACAGAACTCTTGCCGATCGCAAGCGCCAGGTGGCCGGCGTTGCGTCCCATTGTCACCACCAGGAACCAGTGCCGGCTGGTCACAGCATCCTGTTTCAGGTTCATCACCAAGCGCGATCCCAACTCGCGGGCTGTTTCGAAACCGAATGTGGGTATTCCCTGCGGCAGAGGCAGATCGTTGTCGATGGTCTTGGGCACATGGGCGGAGCGGATCGTTATTCCCATTTCGTCCTGCGCATAACGGCATACACTGGACATGGAGAAAGCGGTATCATCTCCACCGATGGAGATCATGTGTGTGATGCCGTTCTCCTTCAGGGCGCTAACACAGTTACCCAGGTATTCCGCTGAGCGGGTCGGGTTTGCGCGTGAAGTGTAGAGAATAGAGCCCCCGCGGTTGTGGATGTATGCCACGCGCTCCAATGTGAGCGGGATACCTACCAGCCGGCCTTTAACCAGGTGTTCGAAACCGTTGAAGATGCCGAACACCTGGAAGCCGCGCTGGATGGCTTCCACGGTGGCGGAATTGATCACGCCGTTGATACCCGGCGCTGGCCCGCCGCCAACAAGTATACCGATTTTTGCCTGGTTATTCGTGTCTGCCATGGGTGTGAGAACGCCTTGTTTTCTGTCTGCAGGGGTTGAAAATAATTTGTATGGTTGCATTCCGGGCACTGCTAATGATCATGTAAAGCTTACGGCCCTGAGTTGGACAGCCTGTATTTCTGGTGCCTGATTATACACCGGCGGTATATTTTTCTGGGGAATAAATCCTGGAAGAATCGGGCGTTTCCGCCATTTGGCAGGTGTGCCGCTCCCCCAACCGGTGGTGTCTGCTCGCCAATAGGATCCTGTTCGCGGGAGCTCTGCTGGTTTTCACCTTGGTTAATGCCTCCTGTGATTTGCCCGGGCCCACTCCAACAAAAATAACCGGGACCCCCAACCCGGCCTCAGTTTCTCCCCGACAGAACGGGGGGGAATAGAGTCCGGGAAGATGAAACGGGAACCAAATTTGCAGTCTGAATATTTCCGGCTGGAAACCATTGTGATGAATGAACTATTTTCAGGGGGGGAAGCCAGCCGAATGAGCTTTCGCAAGCACTGAGAGGATGTGCTCCTGTGGCCGACAGAAGCTGGCGCAGGTAGATGAATTCCAGCCGGAACGCTTGTATTTACCAGTGAACCGGTGCAGCGCGTGTTGTTTACCTGCCCGGACGGCGAGGTTAAATCAATTTATTACTAAAGCCAGGACACAGCAAATATTCAGCCTGGCGGCCTGGAATTTGGATTCATTTTCAGATACACAGGAATATACTGCCAGCAGGGGTACAGCCTGGAAGATAAAATCCAGAGTCTGGGTGAAAAAATCATTTCCTCCCTGAAAATTCCATAAATTCAGTCAAAATCAGCCCCGGGTGTAAACCACCTTCCCGGACCTGGAGTATATCGAATGTGATCGGAACAATCCGGGTATTGAAAATCCTGGATTGGTGTGATTACCTTCAGGAAACACCTGACCTGTCATTTTTAATAATTTTATTATCATTAAAAGAAGTTTATACTTACTGTTGTGAATGATGGCTTGCGAAAAACAAAACATATCACAACTGATTATTCAGACTTCTCGATACTATTGATAATCGGCGTGGTTTCAGGATTTGTCCTGCTATGGGGATTGGACAAAGCATCCTTGATCGATTGGGATGAGGCGATATTTGCCCAGGTATCCAAGGAGATAGTAAACAGCGGGGATTGGCTTGCGCTCCATCGCGGGTATGAACCGTATTTTAATAAGCCTCCCCTTTATATGTGGACTACAGCCATATTTTATCGATTATTTGGAATCAGTGAGTACTGGGCAAGGGCTGGTTCGGCATCGTCCGGATTGATTTTGATTCTGGTGACTTATTTCCTGGGCAAACAGATATATGATCGCCGGACAGGTATTTTTTCGGCAATTATTTTATTGAGCAGTTATGAATTTTTACGAAGATCACGGTTTGGTACTACAGATATTATGTTAACCCTGTTTTTGTTTATTGCTGTTTATGCTTATCTTCGTTCAAGGGAAGGTTCAAGCAGTTGGTGGTATTTATTCTGGGTTTCTATTGCGCTTGCATTTATGGTCAAATCTTTTGCAGCTGTGGTAGTAATTCCAGCAGTATTTCTGGCAGTCATTTCTGATAGGCGAATGAATACAACAATCCGTTCGAAGAAATTCTGGCTGGGAGTTCTTGTGGCAATCGTTATCGTCGCTCCGTGGCACATGATCATGTATTTTAAATTTGGGAAAGAATTTATTGACCAGTACTTCCTTTACACAATATTTACTCGAGCCTCAAGAGCTATTGAATCTCATGTGGGTGGAACTCTTTTTTATGTTGATGTATTACAACGACTATTTTTACCTTGGTTTTATCTAACACCTTTCGCAATAGCAATATGTATCAAGGAGAACTTAACAAACAAATCGAGGTCCTTGATACTGCTGTTTATCCTTGGCATCATTTTTGGGGTATACACCTTTATTGTAAGCACCAAGATACACTGGTATATCGTACCTGTTTATCCCATCTTAGCTATATTGATAGGACAGATGCTTGTACAGGCGCAGAAATCATATAAGTCGATTGCATTCGCAGGATTAATTTTTGCTTTCCTTCTTTCCGTTATGGGTGCCAGCATAGAGATAATGATCTTTTCAATATTTGTCGGATTAATGATAATCACCGCCTGGAAGTTGCTGTTAGTGGATGACCAAAAGGTAAATCAGTTATTGGTATTAAGTATCTTTGCAGTAATTGTAATAATTAGCTTTAGCCTTGCGATTCATATGTATAGTATGGGAAAAACTCCTGCCGCAACGATAGGAGAAACTATAAATAATTCAACAACAGATCATCGAAAGCCATTGTTTGGCCTTGCCCTTCCTGAAGATAAGGGTTCCTGGAGAGCAGTTGAGGGACCTACCATGCTGTTCTACAGCAATAGACCAGTTCGCGTTGTTAAAGATATGGAAGATTTAGTCGAAATAATAGGGGATGTGAACGAGATAGATATCGTTTTTGCAAAAAGGTATGTGAAGAATTTATCTGAAAATTATGATGTAGAGATTTTTGCCACAGTCAACCCGCTCGTTTACGCGCAAATCAAAAAACTCGAAAATCCCTCACCTTTAATGTTTATCTCGCCAGACTAAAAGTAATAAAACGATTGTTTCCTGAATTAAAGCGGCTCGAGGTGGGCGGTGAAGTGGCGCAGCATTTCGGCTGACCAGCGCAGGTGCATGCCTTTGATCTGGTCCCGTTCGGCGAATATCCGCTTGACGCTCTCGGCGACCACGTTCATGTGGTTATCGGTGTAGACCCGGCGCGGTATTGTCAGCCGGACCACCTCCAGCGGGGAGT
>Ga0180438_10003031_pt1 | contig 26139 bp, 26 predicted proteins | sample SS_ome_12_FD_132455 | JGI IMG/M metagenome (GOLD analysis project Ga0180438, IMG submission 132455) | Hypersaline lake sediment archaeal communities from the Salton Sea, California, USA - SS_3_D_2 metaG | ecosystem: Environmental > Aquatic > Non-marine Saline and Alkaline > Hypersaline >... | reverse complement strand
TGATGATGATCGGTGGAGGAACTGCAGAAATTTTACGATTCTTAATCCAACGAGAAATCTACAAAGAGCAGAATACCTGATGCACATCTAGGTTCCTTTTCCTTTTTCCTTTTCTTTTTTTTTCTTTTCATTTCAATTCACCCGAGAAACCATACTCATCGCGTGTGACTCATGTCTGATCCTGGTTTTTAGGATTTTCGAGGAATACCGGTGGATGCCAGGAGAATCATGGCACGCATCATGGTGTACAATTTTGAAAAATCTTCGGAACAGTAGGTGACACTGCGGGCAGATGTACGGTCAATTTCCGGTATCAGATCCACACGATCTGCCATATGGGACTGGAGAAAGTCTATCTGTAATTCATATGGGGGGTCCATCTGAAAGGGAATGAATCTGTGCACCGTCTCCACTGCAAATCTGGCCTTTTTTCTGATTTCTTCCCTCACTTTTGATGGATGTCTGCTCCAGGCTGCAAACCGTCCAATTCCCTCCTTGGATACCACTGTCTCAACAGATTTGAGCAATTCCTGTGCTTTTTCTGTGGTCTTTTTATCTCCTGATACCAGAATAACAGGAACTCCATAATACCCTGCCAGTGCCGCGTTCATGTCCAATTCACCCATTTTCCTTCCATTTACCTGTAACCCATACACCACTCTCCCATGGTAGGTGTGATCCATGACAGCATCTATAGTGCCTGCAGGAGCATGATATCCTATGAAAAATGCAGCATCGCACTCCTCTATCCCCTGAATCATGGACAGGGGTTTGGGTGATCCTGAAATTAAGGTAATTCTCTCATCCAGTTCATCCAGAATCAGATTGATCATGGAACCGTGTGAATCATTGATCAGTACGTGAGATGCTCCTCCCTCGAAGGCCCCCCTGGCTGCTTCATTGACTTCTCTGGTCATGAGTAATCGAGCCTGAGTATAATCTTTTCCATCCCGGCGGGTATGATCGAGATCCACAACTCCACAGATTCCTTCAATATCTACAGAAATATAAACCTTCATAGAGTGATCAGTCCACATATCGTTATAATTATTGTGGTTAAATAAAATGTACAGATCACAGCGAATCTGAGACTGCTATCAGACCATCAGCATCTTTCAATAAAATCTTCAACATGTCGTCTCTGAGGAGGAGCTGGTATCTCTGCAGGAAATCCTACAGGAGTGATCATGACCACATAATGTGATTCTGGAATAGAGAGAATGTCTTTCACTTCTTTTTTATCCATTCCAGTAATCCAGCAGGTACCTACGCTGTGAGTCCATGAAGCCAACATGAAATGATAGGCTGCAATACACGCATCGTCTCTATATGCACCTGATACTTCAGGATCACTGCACACTGCTACAGCCATGGGTGCCCGTCCGATGGGAGCACTGGATTCTCCTCTCATAGATGCCAGCAGGTTCAGCTGTTCTTTATGTTCTATGATGACATAATAATATGATTGAGAATTTCGTGAAGTGGGAGAATACCTGCACAGTGTAAAAATGTCATTCAATACAGATGAGGGAACAGGATCATCTCGGTACTGTCTGACACTTCTTCTGGTGACCAGTAGCTCTGTTCCTGGAGTGTGGGGCTCCAATGCATGTAAAAAACACTGAAATTCTATAGTTCGACCCTCTGGGTCTGTGGCAAAGAACTGATAAATATTAAAGGTAGTATTTTCCTGAGGTTCTGCTTTAGCTCTCTCCTGCAACCGATTGTAGAGCTCATCTACCTCTGCTCTGTGTGAATAAAAAAACGTGATAATTCCCTGTGTATCTGCGGGTTTTCCCTGGCAAAATCCAAATAACATGTTGCCATGCTGGAGAATGGTACAGTGCTCTTGATCCAGCCAGAGAGAGCATCCAATGGTAGATCGATAAAATTCGGAAATAGCTGCAAGATTCTGTGTTCGAAAAAAGAGAATTCCTGACATATGCATACTGACCTTCATTTCTATAAAAATATTGAGGTGACATTCCCTCTGGTTTTCTTACACTTCAGCCCCTGCAGAAAATGAAAGACAAATAAACAGTTAAAGATGATAAAAAAGGAAAGGAAAAAATGAAAAAGTAAAAAAAGAAAAAAATAAATCAGGATATTGTCTCTTTTATCTTGAGAGTGCCTCTCTCTTGAGCATATTCTCGCTCAAAGGATTTTCTGTGAACTGTATTGTAGGGACAGAAGGGAATGATTCTCCCATCAGGTAATGCATAATGGATAGCACAACGCTGTACACGTTCTAAATCAAAATTATAGGCATCCTGGAAATGCGTGCATCCAATGAGCACAGCCTCATAGGAAAATTCATCGAGATACGAATTTCCCAGGAGAATATCGGTAAGCATTTTTGTAATATTGAGATATTCTGGTTTTTTATCGTTGTCAACACATTGCCTCAATTTATTGAATAATTTAGCACCAATTATGGGCTTTTTCAATGTGCTGATGGACTCTGTGGAAATTTCTTCCAGATATTTCATCATCTTTTCCACATCTATGAATCGGGTGATGGGTATAAGGTCATCTCCATCCTTGAATACATAGGTGGCTGTTCCACAGGCAAAATGACAGGTCATCTCAATCTGTGGTTTCTCTGTGAGGGCTTCCACCAGGTATGATACAGGGGCAACAGCAGGTACGGTGAAAAAGTCGTCCACCCCTACCTGACCCTGGGTCTGTTCTTCTACCAGTTTCATGAAATCGGGGATGGTAAGGCGCATGTCCACCAGGTCTTCATAATCCAGCCTGCCTGCAAAGGATATGGGCTGAAAATTGACTGCTCTGATGGTCTCACGATGATCGAAGGCATATCCAATAATATCTCCTACTTGCCCATCATTGATCCCCTTTACCAGGGTAGGTACCAGACAGATGCTGCTGGCTCCTGCTTGCTCACAATTTTTTATTGCTTTTTCCTTCACAGGCCAGGCATTGAATCCCCTGGTCTTTTCATAGACCTCGGGAGTTACTCCATCAAACTGCAGATATATGGTATTCAATCCTGCATCTCTCAGGGTTTTGCAGTATTCCACAGATTCTGCCAGTTTCAATCCATTGGTGGCTATCTGGACGTGTCTGAACCCCAGTTGCCGGGCTTTCTCGATGATAGCGGGGAGATCATCCCGCACCGTAGGTTCTCCTCCACTGAACTGCACTGCCTTACAGGGGACTGGTTCTTCGGCACGGAGATTTTCCAGCATCTGCACAATCTCTTCAAAGGAGGGTTCATACAGATATTCTTGAGAGGTGTCGGCAAAACAGATAGGGCAATGCATGTTACACCTGTTTGTAAGATCAATATTGGCCAGGATAGTGGTGGTCTTGTGCTCATCGCAGATTCCACAATCGAAGGGACATCCTTTATCCCTGTGGGTATGGGGATTGGATACTCCTTTTCCCTCGTGTATAAATTTTTGGGCTCTCCTGTAGAGTTCCACATCGCTCCAGTAGATATCTTTGAAGAATCCATGTTCAGGACATGTTTTCTCCAGCATAACTTTCCCTTCTTCCTCTGTTATATTGGCCTCAATTACTTTAAGGCATTCCGGACATAATGATTTGGTTTTCTTGATTAACATGTATCTCACCTTTCATGACCACTATCTTTGTGAGATAGTCGATGAGTTTCTGCATTTCTTCTTCTAATATGGCTAATTGATCACTCAGGGAATTGTTGTTACGTTCCCTGAAAGCAGATACCTTTCGGTATAATGGAAGGATATTTCTCTCCAGCAGTTCTTTTGTCAGCAGTCGAAAGATTTCTTCAAAATTCACCTCTGCCTTGTAGATATATACTCCGTCTTTTTTCGTTCTCCTTACCATATATTTTTCACACAGCCCCTTCAGATGTGTAGAAACTGAGGATAAGCTGTATCCGGTGGATTTCTGGAGATCGTTCATGGTCAATTCTTTACCAGAAAGGGCCAGGACTGCATAGAGTGCTGCACCTCCCTCAGATAATCCCCAGCTCCGGGCCATGGAACCGATTTCTTTTATGATGTCACTCTTTTTGTTATTCGCATTCATGAATATCCTCCAAATTTTTCTGAAATTTCAGAAATTTCTGAATTATTTAAATCTTTCGGTGGCACCCTGCATCCTGCTCTCACTGGGTTCAAGTCATGGAGCACCCTATAAAGTAAGGGAAAAGACACATGAGATGTTGCTTAAAAATGTTATCTTCCTGTGTATCCATGTCGTTCATGGAACACTTCACAGAAATGCCAAGGTAATCATGATCATGATATACTGCTTGACTTCTTCTGGAAGAGACCTGCACAGAGAGAAATAATGATCCAATCCCTGTCTTGATCCATTTACTACTGGTGAGTTCTTTTTTTAATAAAACATTACTGGAGATGAAAAAGCATTTCCTAAACAATCAATGCTTTCTCACAGGGATATAAATTGAAAAAATGAAAACATGCATCCTGAAAAAAAATTAAATAAAGAAGGAATGATTACAGTCTATTTCCTTCCTCAAAAACTATTCTACGCACAATATCCTGCGTTTTGTGGGGAGGAGTGATGGTATTCACCATGTAAGCTTCAACCCGCTCCAGGTACTGTTTGAAGAAATTTGTCCGGATTCGCAGTTTTCTCTCGTCTCTCACCAATTGATGGGGATTGCAGAAATCATTTTCCACAATATAATTGAGGGCTTCTTTCGGAGACAGTACAAAGAAGGGTTCATCGTCGGGATCTCGCTGTAAAAAAATGACCTTTCCAATGACTGTTTCATCTTTAGCCCTACTCACTCCCAGAACATGCCTGATATCTGCCACAGCCCGTCCTGAATTATCCAGTTTTTTGGTTTTCACAAGTATTTCAAATTCCGGGAATATGGATGCAATATCATCTCGAATATAACAATTTCTCTCTGAAGCCCGGGCAATGACAATCTCTCCAAGAATCCGGGTATAGTACCAGTCGTCGGAAACCAATCGTGATCCTTTCTTGAGGAGGAGACCATAGGAATGGGTCGTTTTTCCGGTTCCTGAGGGTGCAATAATGGAGACACCTCTTCCTTTAAAATCGATGGCTGCTCCATGAACTGAATAACGGGAATGAATAGATACATATTCCTCGAGGAAGTCTCCTGCTACAGCCAGAGCCAGACTCTTGACCCATCCATAGTAATCAGAATTGAATATGAAACATGTCTTTGATGTAGGTTCATAAAGTACTCTAAACCCCTTCTCATCTGAGAGTGCAAATACTCTGCCATGTGGTCGGATATAATCGCTCATTTGTTTGAAATTATCCTCCCACATGTCTTTAAATTCATGATTATCTGTGTTCAATTTTATGCAGGTACCTGCAAGCTCTGCTTTTTTTTCATAAAAAACCTTTTCTTTCAATTCTTCCAGGAGCTCATCCTTTTTATCGGGAGTGATGAGCAAAACTTGATACATGATCTGGTCTTTACATCTGGGATTAAATACCTTTTCCACAGCACTTCCAGTGATCTCTCTATCTCTGCCTATATCTCTATGTATGCCTGTACCTGTACCTGTCTCTATATCTGTATCTTTACTGTACACATCATATACTGTACACTGGCTTTCAATTTTTATCCCGAGCTAGAGTATCCATTTCTGGATTAACTGATTCCGATGGGTCCTCTCTGATGACCTTCCTCTTCCATATTCCTGTTCTGAAGAGGGCCAGGGCAATGATTGCTCCCAGGAGATTACTCAGACCCATACCGAACCATACTCCTGTAGCATTCCACCCCAGCATGAATCCAAAGAGATAGGCCAGGGGTATCCGCAATCCCCACAGACGGGTGAGTTCATTTACCATCACCGGAACATTATGTCCTGATCCTGAGAAACAGGCGTTCACCGCACTGAAGATACCGAAAAAGGGAATACCAAAGAGGAAAACCCGTATGAAATTTGCACCCTCACTGACGACTGCTGGTTCACCGATAAAAAACCGGATAGCAGGTTCCCTGATTACATATAACACCAGGGAAGATCCCACCAGGATTGAAAACATGAGCAATAATCCTTTTCGAGCCACTTCTTCTGCTCGCTGGACATTATCTGCTCCCAGGCTCTGACCCAGGATGGTGGCCACACCCACTCCCAGTCCGTTGACTGCAATGAAAATGAGACTGACTATCCTGTCTCCCACTCCGTACGCAGCCAGTACCACTCCCTGCTGAGGGAGCTGCGCTATGATAAACATGAGTATGACAAATCCAAAAGCAGTTCCTGAATTGGCAATCGATGCAGGAATTCCAATCCGTAAAATCTGAAAAATTCTCCATTTTACAGGCTTTAAATGAGGTAATTGCAATTTTATACCACTTTTTCCTGTGAAAAGAATATATAAGGCAATAAGAGAAGAAATAGATTGTGAAAAAACCGTGGCAATACCTGCACCCACTACTCCCATCTGCGGAAATCCTCCCAGGCCAAAGATGAGAATAGGATCCAGGATGAGGTTCAGGCATACAGTAGCTGCCTCAACCTTCATGGGAGTCACCGTGTCACCATAGGCTCGTAAAATAAATCCAAAAATCATGGATATGAACATGAAAGGCATGCCTGTAAAAATGATTTTCAGGTACATGGAAGCAAGATGAGCAATATCTCTTTCAATTCCCAGAAGATCAACAATTGTTGAGGATAACAGTACTCCGCTCGTTCCAATAATCAATCCAAAAACCAGTGACATTGAAAGCACCTGGCCTGCAGATTTATTGGCTTCTCGGTGGTCTCTTGCTCCCGTATACTGGGATATGAGAGCCACCCCTGCCTGACCGAATCCAAAGGCCAGGGAAATGAGCAGAAAAATGACAGGCCACGAAATCTGGAGAGATGCCACTGCATTGGTGGATTCTGTGGGACCCAATTTACCCAGCCAGAATGTATCCACCAGATTATACATGGTGTGAAGGAGATTTGAAATCATAATTGGCCAGCCCAGCACAAATAATGTCTTTATGATGTCTCCTTCAAGGATGTGATTTTTACGAGATGACTCCATCGATTTGTTCCCCTTCACTCCCTTATAAGCCTTTTCTCCTTGTGAGTGTCGAACCAATACTATGCTTACCTGAAAAATAAATGAAATTACAATATATTCTCAAAAAAGGTATATAATAAAAATAAAAACATAATTTAAATCAAAATATGATATCATCATGCCAACAGATGTTTTTATAGAGTTAGTATGGTAATCATTCCTTGATAATCCGCTTTTTCCATATCCCTGAGCGGAACATGATTAACGCCAGAACTGCTCCCAGGAGATTACTCAATCCCATACCGAACCATACTCCAGTAGCATTCCACCCCAACATGAATCCAAAGAGATAGGCCAGAGGTATCCGCAATCCCCACAACCGGATGAGTTCCAGAATCATTACTGGGACATTATGGCCGGAGCCCATGAAACAGGCATTGACGGCTCTGAAAATGCCAAAAAATACAATTCCAAATACAAATACACGGATAAAATTGGCTCCCTCTGCCACCACTGCTTCGCTATTGATGAACACCCGTATTGCAGGTTCTCGTACTACAAATAGAAATGCAGCAGCCAGGCTGAGGGTTAAAAACATGGTCAGCATTCCCTTCTTTGCCACCTCCTCTGCCCGGGAGACATTTCCTGCTCCCAGGTTTTGTCCCAGTACAGTAGAAACTCCCACTCCCAATCCCTCTATAGAGATGAACATCAAATTTGTCAATCGGTTGGCAATCCCATATCCTGCTAGCACCTCTCCCTGATCGGGGAGCAATGCAATGATAGACATCATCACCACGAATCCAAAAGCTGTTCCTGAATGCCCTATGGATGCAGGAACGCCAATTCGTATAATCTGAAGAATTCTCCATTTTACAGGCTTTAAATATGCGGCAATCAATTTAATTCCACTTTTTCCTGTGAATAGAATATAGAAGGCAATGGAAGATGAAACAGAGCGTGAAAAAATAGTTGCCAGAGCAGCACCCATGATCCCCATTCGGGGGAGACCTCCCAATCCAAAGATGAGAATGGGATCCAGGATGAGATTCAGACATACTGTGATTCCCTCCACTTTCATGGGAGTGATGGTATCGCCATAGGCTCTCAAAATGAATCCGAAAACCATGGACATGAACATGAAGGGGAGGCCCAGAAAGATAATTTCCAGATAGAGGACAGCCAGCTCCTGAATTCCCTCTTGGAGACCCAGGAAGCCTACGATGACTGGTGAAAGAAAATAGCCTGTTATTCCCAGACAGATGCCGAAGAACAGGGAAAGAAAAATCACCTGGCCTGCAGATTTGTTGGCTTCTGTTTGATTTTTAGCGCCAGTATACTGAGATATGAGAGCTACACCTGCCTGACCAAATCCAAAGGCTATGGCTATGAGCAGGAAAACGATGGGCCATGACACCTGCAGAGATGCCACTGCATTGGTGGATTCCTGGCCCCCCAATCTACCCAGCCAGAAGGTGTCTGCAATATTATACATAGAATGAAGTAAATTGGAGATCATCACCGGCCAGCCTAAAAGAATCAATGTCTTCACAATAGGACCTTTCAGTATCTGGGTCTGTGAAACAGATGCCATACATGGGTCCATGCTCTGCCATTTTTAAAGATTTGCCACAGATTGCCCTGCTTTCCTGATGTCACAGACACACAAGACATATTAATAACCAGAATAAGAGGTTGTATGCACATTAACTGTGACCTTCATGCACATTCAGGATATGCCGGAGGCGTGGGTAAGATATCTTTACCCAGAATCTGTGACATGATGGCGCTCAAAGGCATAGATGTGGTGGGGACAGGAGATTGTCTGCATCCACACTGGTCTGCATATCTGGAAGATCATCTCACAGAATCTTCATCCGGCCTCTTTACCCTGGATGAGCAGCATACCCATTTCCTTCTCCAGTCAGAAATCATCCTCACCTGCCCTGTGGGTAAGGGGAGAAAATCTGTACACACCGTGCTCCTGTTCCCCTCCTTTTCAGCAATCCAGCAATGCACTGCTCTCCTGGATCTATGGGATGTGAAAAACACAATTGGACGTCCCTTCATTATCTGTGAGGATCCCGCAAATGTCTCTCACAAATTATTTTCATTACTGGATGTTGATCCGCACATAGAAATCATTCCTGCACACATCTTAACTCCCGATGGAATCTATGGGTCTAACAGACCCATTACCTACATGCATGAAATTTTTGGGGAATTTTCAACACACATTTCAGCTGTGGAAACAGGGCTCAGTGCAGATCCCGGGCTTCTCAGGTTCATTCCCGAACTGAAGGAGAGGACATGGATATCCAGCAGCGACGCACACTCCCCTCATCTCCACCGCATGGGTCGTGAGTTTACCACCCTGGATGTTCCCTCTGTTACCTATTCCTCCATCATACATGCCATACGAGGTAACCATGTGGTGAGGACTGCTGAATTTCATCCTGCAGAGGGCCGGTACTTCTTAACGGGTCATCGCGCTCATCGGAAGGGTCACCGCTCAGCATACTGCTTTTTTTCACCTGATTATGTACCTGTTGATCACATATGTCCAATTTGTACTAAAAAATTAACTGTTGGTGTTCTTGAAAGAACCATGACCCTTTCCAGGGAACAGAACAGGAAAGACTCTCAGGATCATGGCCGTGATGTGAAAAAAGCCTATATCAACATGATCCCCCTGGCAGAGATTGTGGCCCGCGGCCTGGGTATCTCCACACTCACTGCAAAGAAGGTATATACAGAATACTGCCGCATCGTTTCCCTGACCAAATCAGAGTGTGAATTATGGAGTATGGATGAAGAAACCATCACAGATGTGCTGAAAGGGAATATCCCTGAGAGCATATATACTATCATTCTCTCCATCAAACGGGGGGAATTTGGATTCAACCCCCCTGGATTTGACGGTCAATACGGTCAATTTGTACTGGGAAAGTCCATGAACATGCATGACCTCTGTGAAATAACGTCTCCCTGATTGACATAGAAGAGCAATACACAATGCATACAGTAGCGACATACCTGTGGACCTGGCAGACAAGAACGAGAGAAACTGTTTTCAAGGGGTACCCCTCAGTACTCACATGATTATAAATGATGACCAATTGCTCAATCTCATATCTGCTGGAATGATCTGTAATGTATGTGATCCCTCTGTGCAGGTCACGCCCAATGGAATCGACCTCACAGTGAAAAAAATTGAATCTTTCTGTGACAGAGGGTATGTGGATTTCACCAATGAGCATCGAAAACTTCCCCCCAGCACTCCCATACCCTTCCAGGACGGCTGGGCGCATCTGGAGCAGGGTGCCTACAAGGTAACCTTCAATGAGATCCTCTCCATTCCCCATGACATGATTGCTCTGGCCCGTCCCCGTTCCTCACTGCTCCGTTCAGGTGCCTCGGTGGAGAGTGCAGTCTGGGATGCTGGGTTTCATGGAGTAAGCATATCTCTCCTGGTAGTCTACAACATACATGGGATTTCCATACAGGAAAATGCTCGAATCCTGCAGCTCTTCTTCGTAAAATTAGGTGAAAAAGCCCGTAATTTGTACAATGGAATCTACCAACAGAAATAAAATTCTTTCATGCAGTTACTCCTCATGAGCTCATGGAGCCTGCTCTCACAGCGGTTTCACCGATGAAACATTATTATGTCTGAGCACGATCTTTCCCAATCCCTTTTTATCAGTTTCCCCATGTATAACTGCTCTGTCAATGGTAAGATTAAAATCGAGGTCATATCCTTTTAACACTCCCACAATCTCTCTTCCATCTTTCAACTGAACAGCTATTTGCTTATCAAGTGTACCATGAATTAAATCGAGCGGTTTCTCTGGCATGCACCATCTATTCGAAGTATCCTTAAAAGCTTTTTGGCAAATCTTCCGCAACCACCTCCTTTTTTGATATACCTGATCTTACTCCCTATAATGGCACAAAAAAAGCTGTCCTTTTCCAGCTGGAGAACCAGACATATCTCAGGAACTCCCATACATGAATGAAAGAAACCAGGAGACAGGAGAACCACACCTTTATAAAGTAGTCAGAAATGTCATGGCATGGATCATCGATTGAAAATCTTCATTGCAGGTGTATTTCTGCTCTCTCTGAGCAGCCTGTGCTTTGAGGTTTCTTTATCATATCAATTTGGATTCATGTTCTGGACCAATGTTTCTGCATTAATTGTATCAATTGCCATGTTTGGACTGGGATTTGGAGGAATTCTCGGGTATTTTTTTGTTAAACAGGAAAAATACTTTAAAATATTATCTTTTTCAGCTATTGCTTTCAGTATTTTTATTATCATAAGTATGCTTATCATTTCCCATGCATCACAAACAGAATATTACAGCTCCCTCTCTCTGCTCCGTCTCCAGTTATTGTCTTCTGATTCTATTCAATTCCTCATTTATTTTGCCCTCCTTCCTGCTGTTCCCTTTTTTTTTGTGGGTATCATATTGAGTTCTGCATTAAATTATCCTACCCAATCAAAAAGAGAAATTTCATACATCTATTTTGGGGATCTGATTGGGGCAGGAGTGGGATCATTCTTAGTTTCACTTCTGGTGCCTTTATTACGAGTGGAAGGAGTATTTATATTTTGTTCAGGTATTGCACTGCTATCTGCACTATTTTTCCATAAACCTTCCAGGAAAACTACGGTATTCATACTGCTCATCATCATAACCCTAGGAATAACATATACAGAACGAACAGAACTAGAACCTGTTCCCAAGAAACCACTGGCCACCTATATAGAACAGGGATCGGAAATCCTGTACAGCCAATGGAGTCCCACCTCACGGGTCGATGTGGTGAAATTCCCTTCGGGTAAAATTCAATTTATCGTCAATGGATCCTATCCAGTCACCATATCCACCTCTGGATTTACTGGTGCTCAAAGAGATATCAGATATTTCTTGTTCTTCAACGATCCCCAGTCTGTATTGGCCATAGGGTCGGGAGGTGGTGTGGAACTGGCCATGGCAATCCAAGCCGGTGCCCAGGACATCGTGGGAGTGGAAATCAATCCAGTCATCATAGATATGATGCTCTCTGAATTTCGAGACATTTCCCATGAAATCTATTCCCAACCGGAAGTCAGCTATGTGGTGGAAGATGGGAGGACCTATGTCAATCGGTCTCATCGCACCTTTGATCTCATCGAAAATGGTGTACTGGGAGCAGATGCCCTCATTCTTCCCTCCACCATAGTACAGACCTTCTCCGACACCTATGTGTATACTGTGGAGGCTAATGAAGATTACTGGAATCATCTCTCCCCTCACGGAGTGGCAGTCATCCTGGTCACCAGTCTCATGGATGAGTACAATGCTATTGACACAGAAAAAGGACTGTCCTATCGGTTATTACGCCAGTATTTAACCACCAAGACAGCACTGGAAAATCAGGGTGTGGACCCACACACCCACATGATGATTTTCAGACATGTCATGGGGTCAGGATATTCTCAGGTATACCGTCAAACAGACTACACCTTCATATTCAAAGAGGAACTGGATGCAGAAACAGTGAATTCCATCCTGGAAAAGGCAGAAGAAACAGAATCCCAAATACGATCACACTATAAAGAGATAAACAGCCCGGAAGCAGATATTTTTGCCTTTGAATGCCTTTTTGCTCCCTATCACGATTCACTGGATTTTGAATCCTATATCGATCTCATACCCCCAGACAGGGATGTATCTCCTACCACAGATGACCATCCCTATTTTTACCATACTGAAAAAGGAGCACCTCAGTTCCTTCATTCCATGCTCATGGGATTATGTTTCATGACATTCCTGTTTCTCGTGCTTCCAGTAGCCATAAAGAGAAAATTACGATTCGAAAGCACCTTCAGTATCGCATTGCTCCCATATTTTCTGTTTTTAGGCATCGGGTACATATTGATACAGGCAGTATCTATCCAGCGCCTTTCCCTGTTCCTTGGACAGCCAGCCTATGCCTTCCAGGTCATTCTCTTTTCCATGCTCATATTTTCCGGTATGGGGAGTTTTGTCACCGGAAGATTTTCCCATGAAAAGAAAATGCTTCGTATTGCACTGACTGGATTGCTGCTGGTAGCTGTGATCTACAGTTTTTCTCTCTCTCCTCTAATCCATGTTCTCATGCCCTATCCCATTCCTGTGAAAATTATTTTGAGTATTCTCCTTTTATCACCGCTCTACTTTTTCATGGGTATGCCCTTTCCCCTGGGACTGAGAATGATAGCCCGAAAAGCTCAAAAAGATGTGGTATGGATGTATGCTGTCAATGGAGGAGGATCTGTGATTGGAAGCATAATCGGAATGATATTGGCCTTCTCCTTTGGATTTTCCTATGCATTTCTGGCAGGAGTGATGGTGTATGCAGCAGCATTTCTGGTAGTGTACATAGGAAGTACCTATGTGGAGAGACCTCTGTGAATGCATTATGTTCTCTGGAACTAGGATAGTTCTTCAGAAGCAGATCCTCTGAAAAAAATCATTCTTTCCAATCTCTACTCTTTCTTCTGGATCTTTTCTCCACTTCACATCTCCATCATACTACTGTTTAAAATAACCTGAAAAAGAGAACCGAAATCTGAGAACCCCCCTCTCTGTGCTTATTCATGACCCAGGACCATACTGCACACCGAAGGAGAGAGTAACCTGTGGATATGCATCCTCAAAAATAATCCGATGATGACCCTCACCGGTCTGAGGAACCACCTGGATGCCTGGAGGTGGATCGTGGAGAACGTATGAATTAGAAAGGTTGATGTCCACTGCCAATCCCCGGGGAACGGAAAAAAAAGTAATTTCTCCCCCAGAAAGTGTTTTTTCTTCGTTCCATGCCACAGCTTCCCGTGCTTTTTCCCATTCGACCAGATCCAGAAGCGTGCCATTCCACACGTCATAACCAGTGATGTATGAAAAGAGCTGATCCAGCACCGCCATACCACCTCCTTCATTAACTGCTTTCATATGGGTGACAAAGGAAAAAAAGGATCTATGCATATATTTTTCAAGGAAATCTCCCTGTGCCAGGGATAGAGATCCTGGAATGTCTTCTTCCGAAATATACCAGGTGTATTCATGGCCCGAAGAAAGGCGAAACAGGATATCTGCCTGGATGATTTCACTCTCTCTATAAGTAGAGCTATCATACGCAAACCCAAATTTTTCAAGGAGCACAGGTGTCTCTTCTGTTTCCTGAAGACAGGGGGCTCTAAATCCTTTCACAGAGAATCCTGCCTCATACATGATTTCCAGTCCCTTAGTGAGCAGCATTTCCTGTTCATGAGGAGAACACATAAATTCATTCTCATAATGGGCATACCCATGAAGGGCGATTTCATGACCCGAATCTTCTGCCTGGTGGAGTGCATCCAGAAATTCAGGAGATTCAGTGAGCAGATCCCACTCACCATGGTAGGGTATGACAAAAAATGTGGCTTTCAACCCATAGCTGTCCAAGAGGTCTACAATGTCATTAAAATACTCCAGAGGATATCCTGTTGAGATATCATCACAGGTAATGGTGAATGCACCATCCCTGTCATAGGGCCAGGGACGCACAGTAATAACAGGGTCAAAGGGTCTCGTCATGTACAGTATCAACCCACACAGGAAGAAACAACTGAGTACAGCACTGACCACTATACAAGCGGTGAGCTTTCTCATGTCATGGTACTGCAGAGAATAATTATAAATCAATCGGTTTTCAATTATGTCCTTTCTGTGAGAATCTCGTATAGCATACCAACAATTATAATTCTTCACAGAGATGCATTATGTATGAAAGAAAAAAAATTCGAATTTCTCGATCATGAGGCAGATATTGGTATTCGAAGCTGGGGAAAAACTGTAGAAGAAGCCTTCGAGAATGGGGGAAGGGCCCTCTTTGCCGTCATGGTCAACGTGGATAGTGTAGAACCACAGCAGGTTATCCCGGTGAAGGCTCAAGCAGATGATCTGGATACCCTGTATGTGGAATGGTTAAACGAGCTTATTGCTCAGAAAGATATCCAGGAAATGGTTTTTTCTGAATTTTCAGTGCATATAGATGGCCACAGAGGGGTTTTCACGCTCACTGGTACAGCACAGGGAGAACTATTACACCAGGTAAAACATGAAATCAAAACAGAAGTGAAAGCTGCCACCTACTTTGGAATGAAAAGTGAAAAAAAAGATGGATTGTATTTTTTTCAATGTGTTCTGGATATTTAGTACAGATACTCTTCGTGAGCATACGCTGTGCTCATTGCCTCTCCATTCAGTGCAGGGTAACACATGCTCTACTGGCTCTTACTGGTTTCTACAATTTCTCCTTTTCTGCACAGTCCAGGATCCTGCAATGAATCCCAGACCCCACAGGAGTGAAGAGACTCCAGGCCACAGTACCGAGTGTTCACCGGGTATACGGGAGGCCACATAGATATCTGCTTCCAGCATGGTGCCATCCCGGTAAAAGTGATGTACAAAATAGATATTTTTATCCTGATCCAGAGTGGGCTCTCCTGCAAATTGTGAGATAATCAATTCTGATTCCTGCCAGTGGCCCTCCACCTGTTCTGATCTGAAAATCGCAGGACTACCCTTATATGTTCTCGTGAACCAGAGTTCTTTCCCATCTTCGGTAACAAAGGGCCATCCTTCATTTTTCTCAGTATTGACTTCTTCCACAGGGGTGGGTTCCTGCCAGTGCCCATGGTCATATTCAGAGTTCCAGATGTCCAGACCTCCTTTCCCTCCGGGTCGGGAAGAATGAAAATAAAGAGTCCTTCCATCAGAGGTGATATGTAATTCACCTATCTCATAGGCAGGATCAAAGGGAGCTTCCTCCCAATCGGTCCATGTTCCATCCTGCATCTTTGCAGTGAACCAGTGTACCCCTGTATACCCTTCTCTGGCAGAACAGAACCACATGGTATCCCCTCGGATAAACGTACACCCATTGAGTGAACATACTCCTTCATTTTCCAGAATGACTTTTTCTGGAATGCCCCATCTGCCATTCCTTCTGTGTGAGACATAGATACCGGTGACACCGTCCACCACCTGATCCTCTGCTGGGAGAGATGGGTCGGGAGTGAAAAAGAAGTAGAAATCATCGCCATACATGAAGGGTGAATCTTCTGCTCCCGCCGTATTTATGGGTCCTTCTACAGGAACAGGTTCTTCCCACTGATCTGAGTGAAGAAGGGGAGGATATTTATCGGTCTGGGGAGTTATTTTACTAGCATCGTGGGGGATTGAATCTTCCCGGGTCAGCATATCAGGTTCCTGATGATCTGTGGTTGAATGAAAACATCCGCTCATCGCTATGATAATACACAAAAAAAGATACACCTGGTGTTCTCCTTTCATGTCTGAAAATACCTTTTATAATAAAAAACCTTTCCCATTAAAAGTGCGGAATTATTCCCACCCGTTACTGGATTGTCTCACGTACAGTAACAGGTACACAGAGCACCTTATTTTTTGGGGATCAATCGCAGTCCTTTTGTAGAAACGTCGAAAAAATATGATGCCGGCTTATCCACGATACCCCTGATCCAATCGATGGTAAATTCACCCAGATAATTTGCGGTTGTAGTCTGAATTTCGAACACGCCATCCAGTAAAAAACGAAGTGAATTTTCTATTTTTGTATCATTGACTCCCCGCTCTACTATATACAGGCCTGTCCATTCCATTTCCTTGAGCTTGGAGGCCTGATTTACTGCAAATTTTATCACCTGATCCGGATCAAAGTAGATCATCAGATTGGATAATGAATCAAACACAACCACGCCCGAAGGTGCATCGATGACTTTCGAAGCCTCCGATAGGGCCAGTCCAAAATCTAAGAGAGTGGATTTATCGATGGCTGCATGAAATCGTTCGGTGGATTTTTTAATCCTCCAGGGAAAACAGTCTATGAAGAAGAATTTTTCTTCTTCTTCGAATTGCTCAATCTCCATTCCCAGCCGCAGGAAATTATTTCGAATGTCCTGGGGTGTGGTATTGAAATTGTAGTACAGACCACCCAGACCCTTTACCAGTTCACCAAACATGAACTGCTGGCACCACAACTGTTTGTATGGATTGGGGCCACCCATGACCAGAATATTCATAAAGGCATCGGGGGGAACTGGATACTGATCCATGAGTCCCACGCCATCCCATCCACAGGTCACTTCTTTTTTGGCTTCGATAATTTCAAAAGAAGATTTCTTGAGCAGATGCGCCATGCCTTCAGATTCCAGCATTTCCTCCAGAGTAGCCTTGTCAGGTTCCTTGATGCCTGTCCGTTTCATCACTTCACTGCGTGCATCCTCCAGCTTCCAGATGGCTATAGGATGTCCCAGCACATCGGTATAATACCGCAGCGCCGATCGTGCACTCTTGGGATCAAGTGTATGGATTTCCACCCTACCTGATTTCCTGGTTTCCTCTAAGAGTATGTCTCCTACATGGTCTCCTGCTTCTTTCCCATAGGACATGGCGACGATTTCTCCACGAATAAAGAGAATATTACCCTTTTCTTCACCAAAATACTTGATTACTCCAGTGAATTCTCTATTCTGTAAAGATTTGATAACGTCTGCAAGATCCATTCCTTTGGTTTCGAACTGTTGTAAAATGTCTCCATCGGGGAAATCCATGAAGCACACCTCAGACTGCTGGTGCTGTTTTTGTGCACCCTTATTTATACTTTGTGCTCTCTATGGCTCTACCTGCTTTCTATGCAATCATTTTGTGGTTTTCCTTTAAAAAACCAACCCTGAAAGGGCAAATACACAGGAAATCCGTTCAGTGTATCGTTATAAACGTGCACCATAACATGCCAATCGCAAAATAGAAAACATGCAAAAAGTGGAATTATTCTTAAAAAATGTTGTTAAGGAGCCATTCTTTGTCAAATTTTTTTAAATCTTCGTATTCCTGACCATTGCCTACATAAATAATGGGTCTTCCAGTCACATATGAAATAGAAAGGGCTGCTCCTCCCCGTGCATCTGCATCGATCTTGGTGAGGATTGAGGCATCGATGCCCACCTCGGAAAATTTTTCTGCCTGTTCTACAGCCGCATTTCCTGCCAGCGCATCTCCCACAAACACGGTGAGATCGGGATCTGTCACTCGCTTCATTTTCTTCATTTCCTGCATTAAATTCTTATTTGTTTCTGCCCGTCCTGCAGTATCGATGAGCACCACATCTATCCCCTTGGCTTGTGCATGTTTGATAGCATCGAAGGCCACTGCTGCAGGATCTGCTCCATATCCATGTTTGATAACTTTGATTCCAACATTTTCTGCATGTTTTTCGAGTTGCTCCTGAGACCCTGCCCTGAATGTATCTGAGGCTGCAATAACCACCTTATAGTTCTTCTTGAGAAGGTGAGCAAGTTTAGCAATGGTAGTTGTTTTCCCTGTGCCATTGAATCCTAAAAAAAGAATGATGAAGGGAGAGCCTTCTCTCTTTTTCTTTTTCTCATCAATTAATTTCTCTATCGAGAGGGGATTGGATTCTAAAATTTCAGCAATTGCATCCTGGAGGGAATCCCGAATAATATCCTTTTTCCGGTCGGTGAGAGATACCTTTTTTCCCATCAGTTCTTTCTTCAGTGTGTCCATTACCCGTTCGGAAGCCTTCATGGAAACATCATTTTCTATCAATGACACTTCCAGGTCCCACAGGGCGTTGTCAAGATCTTTTTCAGATAGGCTTTTCTGGACAAAACTATCCAGTTTTTTTCGCAACCCCTCAAACATTCTAATCCTTCTCTTGGTATGCTGCTCGTACTCGAGCACTGAGTTGTTCCAGTGTAGATGCTACCTTGGTATAATTTTCCTGGTTTTGGTTAATTTTAGATTCTGTGAGAGAGATTCTCTCTTCTAAATTTTTGATTGCCTCCTGTACCGTCCTGTCCACAGACACATTGGCTCCAATACCTGAAATAACATTTTCTGTATCCTCGATCCGGGCATGTATGAAACTGGTAGCTCCAATAGGTACCAGGATTTCATCACCCTTCTTCACATGTTCCAGGCCTTCCAGCGTAACTTTTGATCTATGGAGTTCTTCCAGGTACATGTTGAGCATCTCAATGTTGGATGCAAATACCTTGGCCTGTTCCTGTAAAATCTGAATGTTGGTAAGGAGTTCCTGTTCTGTCATCTGGGATTCTTCTGTCATGGTGTTTCCTCCACGTGCTGGATAATGATGCGTGAGCGTTTCACCCGGTGGCGCGATCCCATGTCCTGGTAAATCTTTTCCAGTGCTCTCTTCTGTCCACGTGCTTCCACCTCTTTCTGGAATTTCTGAATTCTGTCACCCATGAGAAATTTACCGGATACCATGAATGTTTTCTGCTGGATTTCTCTCGGTTTTTTCTTCACAGCCTTTCTTGACTCTTTCTTCTTTTTTCCAGCTCCTGTGTCTTTTTTTGATTTTGATTTTGCGTGTGCTGTAGACGTTTTTTCCATGGACTTTTGCTCTATCTTTGCACCCTTGTTTGATGTTTTCTTTTTTGATTTTTTTTGCGAAGGTTTCACAGTGAATTCTCCTTTTTTAGCCTTCTTCTCCGAAGATCTTTGTTTTTTAACATTTTTCTTAGATTTTGGTTTCTTTTTTTCTTTTTTTGTTAATTCAGACATGTCAACCCTCCAAAATATCTTCTATATGCACCAGCTCTGGTCCTGTTGTCTCTCCTCCAACAATTGCTCCATGTGAATTTGCCAGCAAACATAAGCGAATATATCCAACACCTCTGTTAGCTGTGGCCCGTCCACATGAGATATGGAGAATGTCTTCTACAAGTGCTATATCCTCATCTGAAAGATCTGGATGCAGCATCCCTGCCTGATTGGTGACCACTCCAACAGATCCCACTGTCTGGTATCCTCCCAGCGTGGTACAAACCACTTCATTGTCCAGAGCATCCTGGAAGAATTTTTTCTCCAATAACGGGCTGATAATGCATCCCTTATCGTTGGCTAGCACCAGATTTCCAATAGCTGTATGCTTCCCAGGATAGATAGACACCGGTATATGCTGGGCAATCAGTGATTTTTCCTGATCCTCACAGAAGTGGGGAACCACAACACCCGAGGAATTTCCTGTGGTAAAAATACCCAGAAGCCCTGATTTTCCTATAGTTGTTTCTACAACTGGTGTTTTCAGCACCTCTTGTACCCTTGCTCTTTTTTTCCCCAGATTGGGCATGATCATGGTAACTGAATCCAGACAAAACCCGTATGCACCAATATAAGGAATACCATGAAAATCTATTTTAGTAATCATGCTATTCTGCCAATTCAGCCACCACATATTCTACATCATCTTCGGTGTATTTGGTGGCCTTCACTCTCACTCTGGGTACTGGTTTCTGGATTCCACGCGCCCACAGGTGTTCATTCAACTTTTGATCGATTCGTATGGTGTCCACCTTTGTGTGACGCTGGAGAAATTCACGTAATTCTGAGACTGCTCGAGGTGTCTTTTTTCTTCGGGGTGCAGTTTTTGCTTTTCTCAGCGGGACCACATAGACCCGTTCTTCTCCTTCTTCCATATTCTCACATCTTTTCCTGTTCTTATTCTTTATATTCCTGATACCTGGTATAATGAGTAATGAATATAATAAGTATTGTCAATGAGTTAATTCCACCATGAGTTATTTCTGTAATCCTGTTCTTCTCCAGTGTCGTCTCTTGGGATGGGTCCTCACCCGCAACCGGGTCTTCATCCAGACCCATACAGGCACTCTTCTGTTCTGTTTGGCTGCCTTTCCAAGTCGTAATTTTTTTCCAAGGCTCTTATGTCGCGACATGTTATCTCCTCTCGATATGAAAATCCTTTTTTTTACTTCCAAAAATCTGGCGTATGAGTTGCTTAAAATTTTCTTCAGTGAGTTTGGTTTTAATTCTACCTGATTGTAATAGCTGGAAGAGAACTGATTCTATCTGCTCCCCATAGGTAGGATTGGCCATTTTAATACGGGCTAATCGTTCTCTGGCTGCAGAATCCAGAATCTGTTTCAATACCATCTGTTTTTGAATTTCCTGCTGCATTGATTCCTGATCCTGTTCCTGTTGTTTTTGTAATTCTTCCATTCTTTTTTTTCTGATTTCTTCAATATCATCCATAGTATCCCTCAGATACTTTCAGTACTAGTACTGTTCAAGTGCTTCTATTCCTGCAGCCAATTTGACCTCATAGGCAAGTCGATCCAGATGAGATTCACCCTTGGGGGTAAGTTTCCTACCCTGTGGTCCTATTTCTACATATCCTGCTACCTGAAGCTGGGTTAATATGGTACGGATGATAGATCCACCAGCCTTATGAAATTTTTCTGGTTTGTGACCGCGGTTTTTCTTTCCGCCGTAATATCTCCGTAACCGTTCCACTCCCACAGGGCCATCAAGGTATAAGCGCCGCAGGAGAGAGGCTGCCCTCATATACCACCAATCCTCCTGTACGGGAGGCCGTTCTTTGCATACTCCTGTCTTCACATACCTGGACCAATCAGGAGGTGTCAGCTCTTGTACTTCTTTGAGGTCCTCTGTCAGTCTGGTCAGCAGATTACGGGCATTAACGTCATAAACAGTAGTCATAGCTCTCTAAGGAAACCACACTTTAAAAAGCTTTTCACTTTCTCTTTTTACCTGAGCTATGCCCAACAACATGCAGTCTCAGGTAAATTCAGGTTTCCGTTTCTCTAAAAAGGCAGACATTCCTTCTTTTTGATCTGAGCTTGCAAAACAGAGCGCAAAATACTGTCTTTCCAGTTCCTGGCCCTTTTCGAAATCCACTTCGTATCCATGATCGATAGAATGCTTTGCCGCACTCAAAGAAAAGGATCCCAGTGCTGCAAGAGAACGAGCGCAGGTGAGTGCTTCTTCCATTACATCCTGTGCAGGTACCACCCTGGTGATGATGCCAATGCGTTCTGCTTCGTCTGCTGAAATCATATCGCCGGTGAGTATCATTTCTTTGGCTTTAGTCTTGCCCACCAATCGTGAAAGTCTCTGGGTTCCAGCCCATCCAGGAATCACTCCAATTTTAATTTCAGGTTGACCCATCTTAGCAGTGTCGGCTGCTATCCGGAGATCACAGGCCATGGAAAGTTCCAGCCCTCCACCCAGGGCATATCCATTTATGGCAGCAATGACGATTTTATCACTCTGTTCGAGAATTTCTACCGTTTTTTGCCCTATCTGGGCGAATTCCAATGCATCCAGGGGAGACATATCTTTCATCTCTGCAATATCTGCTCCTGCAATGAAGGCTTTGTCTCCTGCACCGGTAATTACAATGACTTTTATTTCAGGATCTGCTTCTAGCTTTTGGAATCCAGACATAATCTCTTTTGCTACCTGAGTATTCAGGGCATTCATTTTATCGGGTCGATTGATGGTCAGAATTCCCACAGGATCCTGCTTATCCAGTACAATATATTGAAAACTCATGAGATCACCTGGTGAACCTGTTCTCATTTGCTATAAAAAGGTTTCTCCCTTTTTTACACCGTGAGTAACAGAAAAGAAATTCCACAGAATTCAAACATCATACATGACCAGACAGTATATTCCACCACACATTTACTTTGCTACATAGAGGACGATACCCTGGTCTGTGATCTCAAAGGGTATGTTTCTCAATGAGTGACTGACTCCTCTCATCTTCCGTACACGAAGGAATCGTTTGAGATCAGATGCTTCTTCCTGAAGGGAAAGAATAATCACTCCCCTGGTCACAAACTCTTCTATACCAAAGCGGGAGATCATCCATGGTTCCAGGCTCTCTGTGGTCATCAATGAAGTCAATCCAATTTCTAAGAGCAGTGAACTCAATCTGAACAGTGCTCTTCGAAACTCGGATAATTCAGTCATTTTCAGTTCCATGGCTGGAATTGAATCCAGTACCAGCCTTCGGGCATTGATCTTTGTAGAGGCCCGATGAATTTCCAGAACCAGAGAATCCACATCAAATCCATGTCCTGATCTGAGCTCATCGCTTCCTGTGATATTCAACCGGGGAGAAGCTGCATCAATAATGATTAATTTGCCGTTATGTTCTGCTTCTTCCAGATCCCACCCCAAAAAAAGCATTTCTTCCCGGAGATCTGATACTCTCTCTTCGGTGGTAATGTATATACCAGGCTCATTTTCCTTCATAATCCCTGCATATAGAAATTGATTACAGAATATAGTCTTTCCAGTACCTGATCCACCGCAAACGAGAATATTTGTCCCTCGTGGATATCCTCCACCAATAATTCCATCAAGGCCGGGAATTCCGCTGCTGACACGATCCACATCCTCATGTACTTTCTATTCCCTTATAAGGTTTGACATGACACGTATTGTCTCATTTCATTATTAGCATAATGTTCTCATCTGCATATAATTCTTCACGCCCTATGACAGAATCCACATAAATGATGGTGCGCATTCTTTATAGAATTTCTTCTCATGTTAATCTAGCCCAAGTTTTCAGGGGAAACGTATAAATAATCTACATGACAATATGCTTCATGCAGACTTTGGGATCTGAAATCCTTCGCTCATTCCAAACTGCAGAGAAAATCGTAGGAACCAACGCATCTCTGGACACAAAATTATATTCACTTTTGTACATTGTACAAGAAAGATTGAATACACCATATATTGCCTTACTGTTGAACCCCTCCTATTTTCGAAAAAATGCTTCCTTTCTCATACACCCTGTGCCTGCCCATAAGAAAGGAGTATACCTCATGTCTGCAACTTCTGAAAAAATTGATGAACTCTCCTCACAGGGAAGACAGCTCTTTTCCACCCAGCAGGAACTTACCTCGGCACTGCAGGATATTTCCCTGGATAGTGAACATGCATCAATAGCTCTCCTCATGCCTCTCAGACGCGAGGATAAGGTATATGGTGTATTATGTCTCCAGAGAGATCTACTATTTTCTGAGGAAGAACTCACAATGCTATCAGTGTTTACCGATCAGATTATCAATTCAATCTGTTTGAATATTCTCAACCAGAAAGAACAGGATAGAATTTTTAATTCAGCAGAAACCGGTCTCCTTCTTTTGAATCATATGGGTACCATTCTCAGGGCAAATGAAAAATTAGCCAGCATGCTGGGATACATTCCTGAAGATATGGTGGGAGTCTCCCCTGATTCATACATACGAGAAGAAGAATCCCGGCAGTTCACCGAGGAAATTCAATCCCTTCTCACACATACTTCGGAAAATATATCTGTGAACCATCACTTTCTCCATACCAATGGGAGTCATGTGCCTATTGAGGGAGTGCTTCACCCTCATCCAGAGCTGCCATGGATCTACTATACACTGACCTCCTCTCCCGATGATACCCAGTATCTCAAACAATATTATGAAACAATAATCCAAACAACAGAAAACATAATATTTATTTTAGATATACATGGTAGGTTTTTGTTTATAAATAGAAAAGCACGAGAGGTAATGGGTGATGATGTCATTGGAAAATCATATATTGATTTGATTGTCCCAAGTTACAGAGACATGGTAAAGAAAGAATTCAATAAACGGTTACAGGGAATTATATCTGCTCCTTATCATATTCAAGTTTTTGGAAAACATAACAGAAAAATCTGGCTGGAAATCAGCGGTACTCCCCTCTTTCACCAGGGAAAAATTGTAGGAACCTGTGGCAGTGCCCGGGATATCACAGAAAAAATGCAGCTCGAAGATCAACGTCACCATCTCACCGTCATCTCCAATGATATCCTTCAACGCAAGAATTTAGATGAAATACTCCACACCGTAGCCCAGGCAATCCGGAATTACTGTGGGTTCAGACGGGTGATAATTTCACTTCTCGATGAGGGATTTCATGCCAGCAATGTAGCCTTTGCTGGATTGACAGAAGAAGAAAAAACCCGTGCCCTCCAGAGACACCTCTCCCCCGATCAGAGAAAAAGTATTCTTTCTGATGCATTCAAAATCAGTCAGTCATACTATATCCGTCATGATCAGGTGCCCTGGAACCAGCTGGGAGTGGAGAGTAAACTGGATCCAGAACTCATGCATGATTGGCATCCCGACGATTTCTTATTCATTCCCCTCCATGGTGCACAGAAACGGGTCATCGGATTGATATCGGTAGATGATCCATCCGATGGAAAGGCTCCCACAGAAGATAGCCTGGCACCTGTAGAACTTTTTGCCACCCAGGCAGCCATTGCTATTGAAAATGCCCGGTTATATGGACAGATCAGTCAGTATGCAGAACTCCTGGAGTCAAAGGTGGTTGAAAGAACCTATAAACGAGAAGCACTCCTGGAAACAAATTACAGGCTGCGGGAAACAACCAGCTGGGAAAAAGGTATGCAGATTATCATCGAGGGCATCTCAAAGGGATTCGGATTTGAAAATGCAGAAATATTCCTCATAAATGAAACACGGAATCTGTTAGAAAATATTGCAGTACTGGGATCAGATAAAAAGGAGGACATATCTCTGGATGATCTGGATTATGTAGCAGTTCAATGTGTGAATGAGAAGATACCCATTAACATCGCCCAGGCTTCCAACAATCCCCGGGTGAAAAAACAGATAGAACCTGTGCTGGAAAGCTTTGCCTGGGTCCCTATTCTCACCCAGGATGAAATACTGGGAGTTATTTCAGTGTTTAATGGGACAACAGGAGTCCCTGTATCTCATGAAGAACTGGATGATCTCCTCCTGTTTGCCAATCAAGCTGCTCATTTTGTGGAAAGTACACGATTTGACATCAATCCAGCAGTGGAGAAGACGCTCAAATCGGAAATGAAATATTCTCTGGAGGTGGGTGAAAGTTATCTCATCGAAAGCCCACAATCAGATGAAAGCTTCGACATTTTCCTGGATTGTGTTACCCATGGGATACAGGGATTTTCCATCTGCAGAACTCATCCTAAGAAGATAAAACGTAACTATGGATTGAGAAAAACTCCTGTACTCTGGTTATCCACCAGTGGAGCCGAGAATACTATTGATCCCAAGGATCTGGCTAAAATCAATCATATTATCAATGAATTTCTAAAAAAAGCTTCTGATTCGGTGGTACTCCTGGAAGGAATCGAATACTTGATCATCCAGAACGATTTCGAACGGGTCATAAAGACGATTCATTCACTCAATGA
>Ga0180438_10003029_pt1 | contig 26150 bp, 29 predicted proteins | sample SS_ome_12_FD_132455 | JGI IMG/M metagenome (GOLD analysis project Ga0180438, IMG submission 132455) | Hypersaline lake sediment archaeal communities from the Salton Sea, California, USA - SS_3_D_2 metaG | ecosystem: Environmental > Aquatic > Non-marine Saline and Alkaline > Hypersaline >... | reverse complement strand
GGTTCTCCTGTAGGGAAGCCGGTCCTCATCACTGACTATCACGACCTCCCTCTGTCCTCCCCGTTCCGCAATCGCCGCGGTCGCGGCATATGCAGCGATTCCTCCTCCCACGATCACTACATCCGATTTTCTTACACTCATCCTCTTCGATCCCCGCGAATTCACGACCCGCCTTCGGACACCCGACCACGGGTATTTACATTATTATGACTAAAATAGTAATATATATAGAGAATAGAATCAAGAGGAGATCGCCGGGTATAAACAAGCTGGAGGTGCGTTGCATTCTCAGGCGTCTGGGACGATAGGGGGAAATCGATGGGCAGCTAATCGTGGCCGCACTTGTGTCAAGGGAAGCCATTTTGGAAGCCTTGCATGAACAGCGATTATCGAGATTTTTATACTTGACTATTTTAGTAATATTTAATACGGTTTCTAGCGGAATATATACGTAAACACAAGGAGTGGACCGTGAAAATCCGGAAGGATTTGGAGTACGCGCTCATCTCGCTGCTGGCCATGGAAGATACCGATCGGGTGGTGTCTTCCCGGGAGCTGGCCGAACGCTTCAACATTCCTTTGAACCTGCTGCGCAAGATCTTCCATCAGCTGAACCAAAGCGGGATGATCGATGCGGTGCGGGGACCGAAAGGGGGTTTCCGGCTGAAACGAACCCTGGACCGGATAACGCTCCAGGAGGTCGTAGAGGCCCTCAGCGGCCCGGTAAGCCTGGTAGCCTGCCTGCAAAGCGAAGCCTGCGACCAGGAGAAGACCTGCAACATCCGCAGCAACATGACCGCTCTGCAGGATTTGATGAGCGGATTTCTCTCCTCCCTGACCGTGGAGCAGTTCGGCCGTCTGCAGTACGACAAGAACGTCGACCGATCCCGGCGCAGGCGAAGCACCGGATGCAGGGCAGAGGGAGTGGCCGTGTGATCGACAAGCGGCAGGCGTTGAAAACCCTTAAACGGGTCATCGATCCGGAGATGGGCATCAATGTCGTGGATCTCGGCTTGATCTATGGGATCGAGATCGGGCAAGGGGGAATTCAGGTGGAGTTCACCCTGACCTACCCCGGCTGCCCGATCGGTCCGGAGCTCCAGCGGGCCATCGTGCGTGTCCTCCGTGAAACATCCGGGAACGACCAGGTGGACGCGCGGATTGTTTGGGAGCCGCTCTGGGGTCCCGAAAGGATGAGCGAGGAAGCCCGGCTTACGCTTGGATACCCCATCTAGACTTCGGCCCGGGCAGTACCAACCAGCGGGAGGACATGACAATGCACAGAAACTTTACCATACAAAGTTTGCGGGCGTCGATCGGGGACATACCGATTCTCCAGGGGATCGACCTAAAGATCCGGCCGGGGGAGGTTCACGCCCTCATGGGTCCGAACGGATCGGGAAAGAGCACCCTGGCCAACGTATTGATGGGCCATCCGTCGTATACCGTCGCGGGCGGGCGGGTGCTGCTCGACGGGGAGGATTTCCTGGCGTTGAGCACCGATGAGCGGGCCCGAAAGGGGGTGTATCTGGCGTTCCAATATCCGGTGGAGATCGCCGGCGTTACTGTGGGCAAGTTTCTCAAGCGCGCCGTGGAGCTGCGCTCCGGAGGCAGCCCGGAAGGCGGGAACGGGGGCAAGCCGCTGGATATGACCGCGTTCATCCGGGATCTGCGGTCGAACCTCGAGTTTCTGGAGATCGACCAGGAGTTCATCAACCGCTACCTGAACCAGGGCTTTTCCGGGGGCGAGAAAAAACGAATGGAGATCGCCCAGATGATGCTGCTCAGGCCCGCCCTGGCGATCCTGGACGAGACCGACTCCGGACTGGACATCGACGCGCTGAAGCTGGTGGCCGGAGGGGTGAACCGGCTCCGGGGCCCGGAATTCGCCGCCCTGATCATCACCCACTACCAGCGCATCCTCGACCATATCCGGCCGGACTACGTGCACATCATGGTCAGGGGCCGGATCGTCCATTCCGGAGGAGTGGAGCTTGTGGAGGCTCTGGAGCGCAGGGGATACGAGTGGATCAAGAAGCAGGCAGGAATCGAGGAGGGTCAGTATGAGCAAACCTCAGCCGTCCGTTGAACTCGGCGAATACAAGTTCGGGTTTCATTTTCCCGATATCTCCGTGGCCAGGACCCGCAAAGGTCTGGACGAGGAGGTGGTCAAGGCCATCTCCGGGCACAAGGAGGAGCCGGAGTGGATGACCCAGTTCAGGCTGCGCTCCTACAGGGCGTTTCGCAAAAAGCAGATGCCCGACTGGGGGGCCGACCTGTCCTCCCTGGATTTCGACAACATCTACTACTACGCCAAACCGGTGGAGGCGGGCACGCGCAGCTGGGATGAGGTTCCCGCCTACATCCGGGAGACCTTCGACAAGATCGGCATTCCCGAGGCGGAGCGAAAATTTCTGGCCGGTGTCGGCGCACAGTACGATTCGGAGGTGGTCTATCACAACATCCGGGAGGATCTGGAGAAGAAGGGGGTGGTCTTCTGCGACCCGGAGACCGCGGTGAGAGAGTATCCGGATCTGGTAAAGGAGCATTTCGGCACCGTGGTGCCCTTCATGGACAACAAATTCGCCGCCCTGAACAGCGCCGTCTGGTCGGGGGGCAGCTTCGTCTACGTTCCGCCCGGCGTGCACGTCGACATTCCGCTTCAGGCCTACTTTCGCATCAATCTGCAGAACTTCGGCCAGTTCGAGCGCACCCTCATCATCGCCGATGAGGGCAGCTTCGTTCACTACGTGGAGGGCTGCACCGCCCCGATCTACACCACCGACAGCCTCCACAGCGCCGTTGTGGAGATCATTGCCAAACCCGGGTCCCGGGTCCGCTATACCACCATCCAGAACTGGTCCGGGGATGTCTACAACCTCGTCACCAAGCGGGCCGTGGCCCACGAGAACGCCACGGTGGAGTGGGTGGACGGCAACCTGGGCTCAAAACGCACGATGAAGTACCCCTCGGTCTACCTGATGGGGGAGGGCGCACACGGAGAGGTGCTTTCCATAGCCTTCGCGGGGCGCGGACAGCAGCAGGATACCGGCGGCAAGGCGGTGCACGCCGCCGCCAATACCAGCTCGGTGATCACCTCGAAGTCGATCAGCAAGGACGGAGGTACAGCCAGCTACCGGGGACTGCTGAAAGTCTACGAGGGGCTTGCCAACATCCGCTCCCGGGTGGTTTGCGACGCCCTGATTCTGGATGACCGTTCGACCAGCAACACCTTCCCCTACATGGAGATCGACTGCGACGACGTCTCGGTGGAGCACGAAGCCCGGGTCAGCAAGATCAGCGAGGATCAGCTGTTCTATCTGATGAGCCGGGGCATGAGCGAGGAGGAGGCGTCGATGATGATCGTCAACGGCTTTCTCGATCCCCTGGTCAAACAGCTGCCCATGGAGTACGCCGTGGAGCTGAACCGGCTGATCGAGCTGCAGATGGAGGGTTCGGTTGGCTGAGCAACGCCGCTTGAGCGGACGCATCAAGAACGCAGAGTCCACGGCCGAAGAGTCCGTAATCGTGGCGGAACAGAACGAGCTGCTGAGATCGTATCTGGAGACGGACCGGCAGCTGCGCTGGCTTTCGGAGCTGCGCCGTTCCGCCCTGGACAGGTTTTCCCACATGCGGTGGCCCACACCGCAGGAGGAGGAGTGGCGCCGCACCGACGTGACGGAGCTCGATTTACTGCGCTATCATCCGCTGGCAAGGGGGCGCATACTTTGCTCCGGCCGTGAGCCGGACGCGGTCCAGCTGGAAGGAGAGTGGAGAAAGGCTGCGGTTCTGACCCTGGAGGCCGCGGCCCGGGTGCGCAAGGAGCCCCTCGAGGCTGTGCTCCGGCAGGGCATGGAAACTCTGGACAACCGATTCCAGGCCTGGCACTACAGTCTGCTCGGTGAGGGTCTCTACGTCCACGTGCCCCGTTTTCTGGAAATCCAAGAGCCTCTGCTGGTCGAGCTGGTCGAGGTCGGAGACTGGAAAGTTGCCGCTCCCCACGTGGTGATCAGCCTGGATGAGGGCGCCAGAGCCACGGTGATCCTGCACGTACGCGGGGACAAAGGGGGAGGAAACCACGCCGGCGGCCGGCTCCTGTGCAACGCCGGGGTGGACCTGCGGATCGAGCAGGCGGCCAGCCTGGTCCTGGTCACGATCCAGGAGCTCGACCATGGCGCATACTGCTTCCATCACGGGACCGCGGAGGTGCAGCGGGATGGGAGTCTGAGGCACCTGCAGGTCGAGCTGGGCAGTGAGCTGGTGAAAACGCGGCTTCAATGCAGCCTGGACGGAGAGGGCAGCGAGGCCCGGCTCAACGGCCTGTACTTCGCCCAAGGCACCCAGCACCTGGACCTCCGCACGGTGCAGCGGCACCGCAGCCCCAAGGCCAACAGCCGCTCCTTCTACAAGGGAGCAGTTCGGGACGGGGCCAGGTCGATTTACCAGGGTTTGATCGAGGTATGTCCTGCCGCCGCCAAGACGGACGCTTACCTGAGCAACAAGAACCTGATCCTCAACGACGGGGCACGGGCGGACTCCATCCCCAGCCTCAGGATCGACAACAACGACGTGCGCTGCAGCCACGGCTCCACCACTGGCAGGATCGACCGGGAAGAGATTTTCTATCTCACCTCGCGGGGGATCCCCGAGGGGGAAGCGAGGAAAATGCTGATTCTCGGCTACTTCGAAGAGCTCCTGGAAAAATCCCCGCCCATGGTCAGGGATCTGCTGCAGCAGCGGATCGAGCAACTGTTGAGCACGAGTGCGTCCGCGGGGAACGGTCGTGGCTGAGTGGGTGGAGGTTGCCGGTTTGTCCGACTTCAACGAGGAGGAAGAAGCGATCCGGGTCGAAATCGACGGGCATGCGCTGGCCCTGTTCAAGCTGGAAGACGGAATCTATGTGCTGGACGATATCTGTTCCCACGAGTATTCCCGTCTGTCAGAGGGGGAGATCTGGGACGACGAGGTGTACTGTCCAAAGCACGGGTCGCGCTTCAACATCCGTTCCGGGGCGGTGAGAGGTTTGCCCGCGGTCAAGCCGGTACGGTCCTACCCAGTACGGGTAGAAGAACAGAGGGTACTTGTGCAATGGCGCGAATAGACTCGGTCAAACATCGCGGAGCCGTGGTGGGCGGGATTCCGCTGTCCGTCATCAGGGAGGAGTTCCCCATTTTGGCAATCCGGGTGCACGGCGACCAGCAGATTGCACCGAGGGGTTCCCCTTCCGCCAAACCCCTCGTCTATATGGACAACGCCGCCACCACTCAGAAGCCGCGGCATGTGCTGGAGACGGTCTACGGGTACTACAAGAAATGCAACGCCAATGTGCACAGAGCCATCCACGCTCTTGGTGAGGAGGCCACGGTCCAGTACGAATCCAGCCGGCGCGCGGTCAAGGATTTTATCAACGCCCGAACTGAGAGGGAGATCATCTTTACGCGGGGAACAACCGAAGCGATCAACTTGGTGGCCTTCAGCTGGGGACGAGCATTTTTGCAGGAGGGGGATCAGATCCTGCTGACGGAGATGGAACATCACAGCAACCTCGTGCCCTGGCAGGTACTGGCGAAGGAAAAGGGACTGGAGCTGCGCTTCATTCCAATCCGGTCGGACGGCTCCCTGGACACCGATGCGGTGCCCCGGCTGCTCGGTGAACGGACTAAGCTCCTCGCCCTGACCCAGATGTCGAACGTCCTGGGCACGATCAACGATCTCCGCTCCATCACCTCCCTGGCCCGCCGGCGCGGCGCCGCGGTGCTGATCGATGCGGCGCAGGGAGCGCCCCATCTGCCCCTGGATGTGCAGGAACTTGATTGCGATTTCCTCGCCTTCTCGGGGCACAAGATCTACGCTCCGATGGGCATCGGAGTTCTGTACGGCAAGGAAGCGCGGCTGGAGCAGATGCCTCCGTTTCAAGGCGGCGGTGAGATGGTCCGGGCGGTGTGGTACGACCGGGCCGTCTGGAACGATATTCCGCACAAGTTCGAAGCTGGAACTCCCAACGTAGGCGGGGCCGTTGGGCTGGCCGCGGCTGTCCAGTATCTGAAGGTATTGGGTATGGCGAATGTGCGCCGTTACGAAAACCTGCTGACCCGTTATGCCCTCCGGCGCCTGAGGGAGCTTCCCGGGCTAGTCGTGTATGGGGAGGCGCAGGCGCGCGGAGCTCTGATAAGCTTCAACCTGGGCGACCTGCATCCACACGACGTGGCCCAGTATCTGGATGCGCAGGGCATCGCCGTTCGGGCGGGGCACCACTGCGCCCAACCGCTGCACCGCAAGCTCGGCCTGAGTGCCACGGTGCGGGTCTCCTTCAGCTTCTATAACACCGAGGAGGAGGTGGACATCCTGGTGAGCGCACTGCAGGGAGCGTGGGAGTACTTCGGTGGCTGATTTCGCTGATCTGTACCAGGAGGTCATCCTGGATCACTACCGCAGACCTCGCGGTGCGGCGATCCTGGACTACATCCCGGAGTCGAAGGTTCACGAGAATCCAGCCTGCGGGGATTCAATCAAGGTGGAGATCGTGGCCGGACCGGATCGGACCGTGCGAGAGGTGCGCTTCGAGGTCGAGGGATGCACCATCAGCACTGCATCGGCCTCCCTGATGACAGATCTTGTGTCAGGGAAGACGACAGAGGAGGTACGATTTCTGGCCCACCGCTTTATAGAGGTCATGCGGGGAGAGGCCGACCCGCAGCAGCTGGAACGGTGGGGCGAGTTGGCCTGCCTGAAGGGAGTGATCCGCTACCCGGTGCGGGTCAAATGCGCAACCTTGGCCTGGCACGCCCTGCTGGACAGCCTGCCCGGTGAGGAGGATCGGAGCGAGGAGGAAACGAGATGAAAAGATGCATTCGATGAAACACACGGATTTCAATATTTTTAGTTGAGAGGAGTTACGTTATGGTTCACCTGGTACGAACGAGCGAAATGACCGGCGATTGGGAAAAGACCTGGGCTGCCTTCAGCGACATCATCAAGTATGTCGGACAAAACTACGATCAGGTCAAGGAGTCCTACCTGATGACCAACATCGCCGGTCCGATCGACAAGGTTCACTGGGTCTTGAGTTTCGAAACCCTGGCCGATGAAGAGGACTTCGCGATCAAGGTCTTCCAGGATTCCAGGTATATGGAATCGATGAAGAGCCTCGAAGGATTGCTGACCCCACCTGTGGACAGGCTGTATCGGCGGGAAACATAGCGGGAGGCTCGATCTATGTCTGGACAGAGTAACAAGGATGTGTTGTACAGGCTGGCCAATGCCCTGAACACGAGGAATCTCGACGCCGTAGACGATGTGTTTACTCCCAACTACGTTCGACACGACCCTTCGGACCTGTTGCGGGAGGCAGGAGTCGAAGAGTACAAGAAGACTTTCGGCGCTATCCTAACGGCCTTCCCCGACGCCCACTGGACCACGGAAGAACTGCTGGAGGACGGGGACAGGATTATCGGCCGCTGGACGTTCAACGGTACTCAGACCGGTCCGTTCTTCAACCTTCAACCCAGCTGGAAAAAAGTCACCTATCCGATTATTGCCATTTACCGCATCGAGAATGGACGGATTGCCGAGGATTGGCACGTGTTTCACGCTTTTGGGCTATGGCAAACCCTGATTCCGGAGATCCGGGATCTGCTGGATCGGGCGCGGAAAACAGAAGGCTAGTGCGCTCGGCAGGAATCCAGCCTGAAAGGAGATGGAATCATGGCTTATTATCTGGTTGAAGCAAAGGTGGACAAGAAAAACGAGCAGGATCTGAGGGACAGGGTCGAAAAAAAGACCTTTCTCAGTCTCAAACCCTTCGGCAAAGCTCTTTCATTTGGTCTGGAGAACGCCAGGCTCAGTGACCGCGGCCTGTGGCGCTGGGAAGAGGAGGATTACTGCAGCCCGCCGCTGAAGCAGGAGAGAGAAGCGGTGTTCGACCGGTATTTCCACGATCTCAGGACGGAGAAAGTAGCCGAGGGGGAGGGCTGGAAGAGGATCAAAAACCTCCCCCGGGTATTCCCCAGGTAGTGACTTGTTCCGATGAGAACCCCCAAGACGGTTCTGGTTTTCGGCACCTTAGACGTTCTTCATGCGGGGCACCGCTACTTCTTGCGGCGGGCCAAATCTCTGGGGGATCGCCTGGCCGTGTCTCTGTCACGGGACGATTTCGTTCGCTCCTTCAAAGGCAAGATCCCGCGGTACAATGAAAACGAGCGGCGGCTCCGACTGGAGGCCAGCGGCCTGGCTGACGTTGTGTATCTGAGCGATTCCGTTCCCGGAAGCTACGATATCCTGGTGAAAACCAGGCCGGATATCGTGTGCCTGGGCTACGATCAGGATGAGCTGGAGGAGAACCTGCGGAGCTGGCTTCAGGCCAGGCGGTGGGGAATCCGCCTGGTGCGATTGGAGCGCAAACCCGAGAGGGATCGTGAGGGCTCGAAGGAGTTCACGCCAGGCTCACGATCTTCGGGAGACGCCTGAAAGAAGGGGCGGGTCAGTGGCCAGTATTCTCATACCCGGCAGGCACCATTTGCTCACCAACTTCCAGTTCGAAAATCTGCGCAGGTTGGCGGTGGCTGATCTGAAGGAATAGCTCGACGTGAACGGATGTCCGCTGGGCATCGACGATGTGGTCTAACGGTTCGTCTTCGCCATGACCTCGGCGAACCATTCCAACACCCGCCGAAATCCGGTGGAGATGACCTACAGAGCCATGGCCATCCAGGACTTCTCCAGAGAACTTCCTCTGGACACGCTGTTTACTTCATCGAGGATCTCGGACACAGGGAGGATTTCGCCCAATACGTGGTAAAACGGATCAACCATGAGGCGGACGGCCGCTTTGTAATCGGACCGGCGAACACGATGGCGCTGTGCTCGACCCCGGTACCGGAGATGTACGAGACGGACGGGTACCGGATACTCCCTGCGGAACTGGTAGAGCGCCGGGACGGGCTCTATCTCTACGACGAGGAAAACCGGCCGAATCCGTGGGTCGTGGTGGAACGGATCGGCAGGTCCTCCGGAGACTGGAGAAGCAACCCCTTCTACGTGCGGCACGCCCATCCGGCGACGCGGCGGATCTGGTCGCTCTACAACCTGGGCGACCGGGTGCGGATGCTCTTAAATGACAGCATCCCGGGCGATGACGGTGACTTGACGTAGAGGCGAGACTACAACACCTACGTGAGGGAGATGGACCAGATCGCCGAGATCAAGTTCGAAGAGACCGCATCCTGCATCAAACCCGCTGGATCGTGGACAACCGTCTCAGTGTTGAGGTGCAGTTGTTCGATGAGAACCGCGATCCCATGGAGTATCCCCACACCCACATGCTGTTGATCGTTTCCAAGTAGGGCAGCAACAACCGGCCCGTCAGTCTCAGCCCGGGTAGGCGGTAAACCTCTCCTTCTTCGCGTTGCAGACCGGGCAGCGGTCGGGGGCCTCCCCCTCCAGGGTGTAGCCGCCTACGTCGCAGACCTGAACGGTGCCCAGCTCCACGTCCCGCCCGGCATCCACCGCTTCCTTGGCGTTTTCGTAGAGCGTCTTGTGGATGTACTCCGCATCGGCCACCGCTCGGAACAGGCGCGCCGCGTTGGTGAATCCTTCCTTTTCCGCCTGCACGGCGAAGTGGCGATAGCGCATATTGGCCATGCTTTCACCGCCGAGGGCATTGATCATGTGCTGCTCGGTCATCTGCTTCATCCCTTATTTCCTCCTTGGATCCCACACGATCCTCCAGCCTCACCCTAGATGAGTGGCCGGTCGTGTCACAAAGACGCCGAGCTTTGCGACTGTGCTCAATTACGATAGCAGGAATCGGCTCTGGCGGGACCATAACCGAAACGGTTTATTTTCGTCAAAAATGCGGACCATTTTGACTTTTTTCTCGGCCGAGCGTACTTCGAACCCTGAACAAACCAACGGTACAGAGAAAGGAACGGATCCCGTTGTCCGACCGCGAATCTGCAGCGGAGCCGAAGCAGATGGAGGTTCTGCCTGAGGAGTTCTATCTGCGACCCACCCTCGAAGTGGCCAGAGCCTTGCTCGGAACAGTGCTGGTCCGAGAGCTGGACGGCGAGCGACTGGCCGGCAGGATCGTCGAGACCGAGGCCTATCTCCCCGAGGACCCGGCCTCCCATTCCTATCGGGGCATCACCGCGCGCTACGCCCTAATGTTCGAGACCGGTGGCATTGCCTACGTCTACCTGATCTACGATGTCCATTTTTGCTTCAACGTTGTGACCGAGGAAAAAGGGGTAGGTGCTGCGGTTCTGGTGCGCGCCCTGGAACCTGTGGAGGGAATGCGCCGGATGTGGCTGAATCGCTACGGCCGGACCCCGTTCGACTTCCGCGATGCATGCAGGCTGGGCGGACTGACGAGCTGGCCCGGCAGGCTCGCACAGGCCATGGGCATATCCTGGCAAAGAGACAACGGCAAGAGCCTGAACACCAGCGACCTCACCATCAGAGACGACGGAAAAAGGGTGCAGATGTGAGTTGCCACTTCAAAGCGTATCGGTGTTCGACAGGGCGCAGAAAGAGAATGGCGCTTCTACCTGGCGGGAAACCGGTACGTATCCGCCCAAACCAGAGGCACCTCCGGTGGGTTTCACCGTTCACGGGCCTCCCAGAATAGCTCCCACGTCCAGGGACAATCCTTTCAGGATCACCGACCCTAGCGTATCCCCCGGACCGTAAACAGCGGGTTTGTCGTATTCTCCCCTGTCCAGAAGGTAGACGTGAACCGTATAGTTCTGCGGATCCACGATCCAATATTCTCGTACCCCGAAGCGTTCGTATAGTTTGAGTTTTACCCGTTGGTCTATTATGGACGAGCGGGGGGAAAGAACCTCGATCACCATATCCGGAGCTGCTGTTGCACCGCGCTCATCGAGACTGTCCGCACGACAGAAGACCGAGATGTCCGGCTGCACCACGTTGTAGATTCGATTATCCCGCCGATCTTCCTCTTCGGCTAAACGCACATCGAAGGGTGCGGCATACACACGGCAGGATTTGTCTTTTAGGAACTGGTAGATCTCTGCGCTGATCGCCATTACGATCTCCTGGTGGCGCCGGTTTGGCGCCGCACTCATGTCGTAGGCAACGCCGTCGATCAGCTCCCAGCGCTCCTCTTCGGGCCAGGCAAGGTAGTCGGCATATGTATAGCTCTTCTTTCCTTTCTTCACCGGCAATCCCATCTTTCTCATACCCCCACTATATCCGATACAACGGCACAATTGAACGGGGTGCTTCAATGGTGTGCCGATAGATTTCGAAACAACACGGTTGGAGAATAACTTGCCCCGGGAAACGGCGCAGGTTGAGACCGGAGCAGGGTCGATTTTCCGCCGCTCACCAGATTCCGGGGTAGAACCGGTTCGTTCGTCCGGCGTATTCCTCGTACTCCCTGTCGAACCTCTGATGCAGCAGTTTTTCCACCGCCCGGCTGGAGAGAAAGGCTCCGGCTACCCCGAGCGAAAACAACGCAAGCAGCAGCCAGTTCAACGTGCCCAGAGCCGTTTCCAGCCAAATGGCAATATACGCCGAATGTCCCGGGTGGCGGGCTAGCCGATACGGTCCGGAGGTCACCAGTTCGTGGTCATGGAGAAGTGCGGCTCCGGGAACACCGAAGTGATCGAGCGTGCGCATGGTCCACGGCAGCATCACAAGACAGTAAAAGCTGAGACCGACTCCGACGAGACGGAGGATCGTCCATCCGACCGAAACCGCCGCGGAGATCCCACCGATCCCAACTAGCAGAACCACCAGGGCGGCCACGTTCAAGATCATCATCGGGGTAGGAAGCGGTCCTATCTTCCTGTCCACCGCCGCCTGGTCGGTTTTAAAGAATCGGAGGACCGATACCAGAGATCCCACGATCGAAAGAGCCCAAATGGCAATAAACCAGATTCTGAAACGTTTGCTACGATCATATATCCTGACTGTTTATGAATCATGGGTTTCCCGACCCCGGCTTCGCGTGGCCGGCTGATTTTCGCTCTAAACCCCGGCCGGCGGCGAAGCTCCGATTTGCTGCATCAGACCCAGCAGATCCGGGCTCGCCCAGGCTTCCACCAGCTTTCCGTCGTCGACATGAAAAATGGTAATGCCGCTCATCGTGACTCGCTTTCCCGTCGCGGGGACGCCCTGAAACTCGCCTCTGTGCGTGCCGCGGCAGGTCCAGCGTGTCGCCACCCTGTGGCCGTCGGCGATCTGATCCTCCACCGTGAACTTGAGATCGGGCAGTGATTTGTGGAGCGTCTTTACGAATTGCTTGACACCTTCAGGGCCGTGGACATCACCGACTCCCATCGGGGTGTGGACCACGTAATCGCTGGCGACCAGCTCGTCGACCAGGGCATAGTCGCCCTTACTCTGAACTTCCTCGAAAACCTGCCGTGCCAAAGCCTTGTTCTCATCCGACATCAAAGAACCCCTATATATTACTGTTTAGGTATAGTATAAAGGTTGTCGAACAGCCTGTCAAATCGCGGTGTCTATCCGCGGAAGGTTCGACGAGCTCCACTGCGATTTCCGGCTACAGGCGTCGGTGCGCGATAACCGATAGAGGTTAGTTGGGCGGGCGATTGGGGAGCTCGGCGACCGGGAGAACGCTGGAGGAGAACCTGGGGGAGGCGGTGCAGGCGATCGGCGGGTTCGTCGAAGGATTGGCTCTGAAAGACTGATCTTGCTTTTATACTCTACGTGATAGTTCCGTGACATTCTTTTGCTACTCTATTTGTGATAACATTCCACGAGGGAGAGAAACGTGAACAAGGCGATCGTTATTGCGATGACCGCGGCACTCGTCACGGCGGCTTGTGTCACTGACAGGTTCGGCGTAAAAAGCGGCGGGTTCCCCGACTTCGTCACCTCCAATGAGCACTATTACGTTACCCGCATCGGCGATGTGCCCCAGATCGCCGCGGAGGAGTATTCTCTGGAGGTGAAAGGGTTGATCGACACCCCCCGATCCTTCAGCCTGGAGGAGCTGTACGCCATGGAGATGGGCGAGCTTCCCCTCACCGTCGAATGCATAGGCAGGTCCACCGCCGGAGCGCTCGTCTCCACGGCCGTCTGGAAGGGATTCGGACTGTACGAGTTTCTTGAATCTCTTGGCATTCAGGAGGGAGCCACCGGGGTACGCTATGAGGCGGCTGACGGCTACTACGCCTCCCACACAATGGAACAGATTCGAAACAATGAAGTGCTCGTGGCTCTGTTCATGAACGGCGAGCCCGTTCCGCCGCTTCACGGTTTTCCGGTGAGAATCCTCAACCCCGGCTACTACGGGGTCAAGCAGCCGGCCTGGGTCACCAGCATCGAGGTGATCGACATGCCGATGAAGGACTATTGGGAGGACAGGGGATGGGACTGCTCCCCGCCCATGGCCGTGGATTCTATCATCTTCCAGCCCACCCGAAGCGCCAAGGTCGCGGTAGGGGAACCTCTTCGCATCACCGGGGCGGCTTTCGGTGGTACCCGGGTGGCAAAGGTCGAGCTGACGGCGGATGGAGGAACGAGCTGGACGAACGCCGATATCGTGCGGAGCATGGATGCGGACAATGTCTGGGTTTTCTGGGAAGCGAAGATGGTTTTCCGGGAACGGGGGCGCTACACCGTGAATGTCCGAGCCACCGATATTCACGGCAACACCCAGGTGGAGACCGATCCGGACCGCTACGACGGCGCCAATGACTGGCCGCTGATCCGGGTGGCGGTAGAGTGAGTCCCCTCTCGACGAGCCGGCACGATGCGGATGTCCTGATAATCGAGGACGATCCCAAAATCGAAAAACTGCTGACGCTCCACCTGGGAGACATCGGCCTGTCCACCGAAGCAGTTTCATCGGGAAACCGGGGCCTGAAGAGAGCTCTGGAAGCGGAGTACAGGCTGGTGATCCTGGACCTGATGCTTCCCGGGCTCGACGGCTTGGAGGTCTGCAAGAGGATCAGGGCCGAAAAAGGCCATCTGCCGATTCTGATGCTGACCGCCAAATCCGAAGAGTTGGACAAGGTGCTGGGGCTTGAGCTCGGTGCCGATGATTACATCACCAAACCCTTCAGCATCCGCGAACTGCTGGCCCGGGTAAAGGCGGTGCTGCGGCGAACCGAAGCCTACGGCGAAAGCGGCGGGGGACCGGAGGGCAGGCTCCTGGAACACGGCGAACTGCGGATCGATTTGGAAAAACGGATCGTGACGGTGGCGGGAAACAAGATCGAGCTGACCGCCAAGGAGTACGATCTGTTGGTACTGTTTGCCTCCAACCCCGGGCGGGCGTTCAATCGCCAGCAGCTGCTGGATTCGGTCTGGGGCTACCAGTTCGAGGGCTATCAACACACGGTTAACTCACACATCAACCGTCTGCGCAGCAAGATAGAGGAAGACCCTGCAGAACCGCGGTATATCAAGACGGTGTGGGGATACGGCTACCGCTTCGTCGAAGCGGACGAACTGTGACCATGGTTCGTTTTTTCAACAGGTTTTCGGTAAAAATTTCGACCCTGTTCCTCTTGCTGCTCCTGCTGATGGGTACCGCCCAAGTGCTTATCACCATGCGGATCACCGAGCGCAGGCAGGTGGAAATCGACCAGCTGGTGAACTGGAACCTGGCACGGGACATGGTGGCGGAGATCGAACCGGTACTGGATAGCGACGGGGAGGTCGGCGAGGTCATCCACTACATGATGGTCCTGAATCCGGCCATAGAGATCTATCTGCTCGGCGGAGCCGGTCAAATCCTGGCCTTTTTCGCCGAGCCGGGGAAAGAGGTCGTGGCAGACCGGGTGGATCTGGAGCCTGTTCGCCGTTTCATCCACGGGATCGCCCGGGCTCCTATCTACGGGGACGATCCCCGTGCGGTGGGAGAGCACAAGCATTTTTCGGCGGCTCCGATCAGGCTGCCGGACGGCGGCCGAGGATACCTCTACATCGTGCTGAGGAGCACGTTGTACGATCAGGCAGCCGGCGGCTTGAAGGAGAGGTACCTGGCTTCGGCTCTGGTCCGGGCGCTGGTACTCTCCGCCGTGGCGGTCGGCATTGTGGGTTTGGTCCTCTTTGCGCTGCTGACCCGCCGCCTTCAGCGGGTCGCCCGATCCGTCAGAGCGTTCGAACAGGGGAAGTACGATACCCGGCTGGCAGTTTCGGCCAAAGACGAGGTAGGGGAGCTGGCCCGGGCATACAACCGCATGGCCGGCACGATCGCGGCGAACCTGGAGAAGCTCGAGCAGACCGACAACCTGCGCAGGGAGCTGATCGCCAACGTTTCCCACGATCTGCGGAGCCCCCTAACCTCGATCCAGGGCTACGTGGAGACCCTGCTGATGAAGCAGGATTCCCTGAGCAGCGCCCAGATCCGCGAATACCTGCAGGTGGTTCTGAGCGACGCCACCAAACTCAACGAGATGGTTCACGAGCTTTTCGAGCTCTCCAAATACGAGGCCCGGCAGATCGAGCCGAAGCTGGAGCGGTTTTCTCTGACCGAGTTGATCCAGGACGTGGCGGTGAAATATCGGAGCCGGGCCGAGCAGCAGCAGGTCGCCATCTCCGCGCTTCTGCCCGAGAAGCTGTACTTCGTGCTGGCGGACATCAACATGATCGAGCGGGTTCTCTCCAACCTGATCGAAAACGCCCTGGCCCACACATCCTCGGGCGGACGGGTGGCCGTGGAGCTGCGGGAAAACGAGGAGCGGGCCCGGGTGCGGGTGATCGACAGCGGGACCGGTATCGAGCGGAGAGACATTCCCTTCATCTTCGATCGCTTCTTCTCCGGGCGCTGGGAGGGCGCGGGCTCACGAGGCGGCAGTGGCCTGGGTCTGGCGATTGCCCAGAGGATCGCGGAGCTGCACGGCAGCCGCATCCAGGTGGAAAGCGAGCCAGGCAGAGGGAGCGTCTTTTTCTTCGAGCTTCCTCTGGAGGAACGGTAAAAGAGTGTCCCGGCCGCGTTCTTCCATATCCCGACTCGGCTAAACGCGACAAACCCTGGTAGATGCAGGCATAGGCGATGATCTGTACGGTGGACGCCCATCCGTCCAGATCCCCCGTCTCTCTGTACGCTTAGGCGGATTTGCCGCACTGCTCTATCGCGGTCTGCGTCTCCCCCAGGCAGTAGTGGTGGTGCCCCAGAGTCAATTGGGCGAGTGCCAGCACTCCGGGGTGGCCGACCGTATCCGCCATGATCAACGGCTCTGGCGTGATAGCGCCGGACGACCCGGTAGGCCCCGAGCACATCGGGGGCATAACCGAATGCGGCGAATGACTGGGCTTTGCCGAAGAGGTAGCCGTGGGATTCGGAAAAGTTCAGTCCCCGAAGGGTGAGCCAGAACAGCCGGGCTATGTTCGTGCAGGTGTCGGTCCCGCCGACGATCCTGTAGATCCTCATCGTTTCTTCCACCGCGGCTCGAACCGAGGGATCGGTGTCGGGCTGCCGTTTCCATGATCCGAGGCGGTGGAGGAGCTGCAGCAGCGGCTCGGGCAGCGACCGCTCTGCACATGTGACCGGCTTGCTCGGGCAGCGACAGCTTAAGGCACTGGAGCGCCTGCTGAAGGTTTGCCAGGGCTTCCCCGTGACGTCCCCTGCGGAACAGCGCTTCCGCGATTTTCCTGCTCAGCGTAGCTCCTTGCAGCGGATCCCATTGATCGCCGACTGCATCTATCGCCCGCTGGTAGTAGCCCAGGGCTTCCGCATCTGCCGCAATTCTTCCTGCCTGGTCCCCCGCCTTGAGCAGGTATTCCTGCCCCCTGTCCCACGCCTCGGCTCGAGCGTAATGATATGCGATCAGTACGTAGAATGCCTCCAGCCTGTCGCTGAACTCCGTTTCGATCGCCTGCCCTACCCGAAGGTGCAGCGCTTTTCGGTTGTGCAGGAGAATGCGGTCGTAGATCGCTTCATGAACGAGGGTATGCTTGAAGGCGTACTCCAGCTCCGGCTCTCTTCGGACCTCTTCGATCAGCTCCTGCTGCAGCAGTCCGGCCAGGTGCAGGTCCAGGGTTCCTTCCGAATCGTCCACCCGGTGAAGCACCCTGTAGAAGAACTTCCACCCGATCAACGAGGCGTTGCGCAGGACCTCTCTGGATTTCTCGTCCAGGCGATCGAGCCGGGCCGAGATCAGTCCCTGGACCGTGCTCGGAATGTTGAACAAGTCGACCTCTTCGGCCACCGTCCAGCTTCCGCTGTGCGGGCAGATGCGGCGTCCCCAACAGGTTCTTCAACAGCTCCGCGCTCTCTTTCGCAGACAGACTCGAGACCACGATTTCCTGGTAGAGGTCGGGAAACTGCCGCGCCGCCAGGGCTTTGAAGAATCTGCGGCAGCTGAGGAAGATCTGTTTCCTCAGCCCTTCCGCATCGAGATAGTCGAGCCTGTGCGTATACCTCTCGCTGGGTTCCAGGACCAGCAGCTTTCCGAGGTAGGGAATGATGTCCGAAGGGCCGGCCGCGTCGGAATCCGCCTGTTGCTCCGGGAACGGCGTCCTGACCGAGGCTTCCAGATTGGCCCACGCCTTGCGCGGATCTTCCTCTTCCTCGACTCTCATATAGCGGCGAAGAATCTGTTGAAAAGGCAGGAAGCTCGTGGATTTTCCCAGGGACAAGGCGTTGCCCGCCAGCCACAGCAGACGCTCCGCCAGGATAGAATCTTTGATCTCCCTGAGCAGGCGGGATTTGCCGACTCCCGCTTCACCGGTGATGCAGACGATCGCCCCGATGCCGTCGTGAAGCCGGCTCAGCCGGCTTTTCAATGCACGGATCTGCTCCGTTCTGCCCACCAGAGGGGAGGAAAGGTCGAGGATTCGCCGGTCCGCCTCCGGGACACTCCGCTCACCGGCCAGGCGATACGCCCGCACCAGTCTTGTTTTACCCTTGCCCGCATCGCCCATGGCGGTGTATTCGTACATGGGGTAGCTGCCCACCTCTCCCACGATCACCGGTCCGGTGTTGATGTCCACGCGGAGGGAGAAGTCGATCCTGTAGTCGCGAAGGGTCTCCGCAGCGAACTCCCGCGAGGTCCGCAGCATATCCGCGGAGGCCCGTACAGCCCTCTCGGCATCGTCCTTTCGAGCTACGGGGGTGCAGATGAACGTTCCGGCGAAGAGCAGAAACATGAGGCAGGTGAGCAGCGCCGCGGTTTTGCCCTCACCGGTGCGAATTCTAAAAAAACTGGCGAATCGGTCCATCTATCGGGTGAGGAGAAATTTTATCATTAGCCGCGGCACAGTCAACGCGGCAATGACGCTGGCGGAACGGTGTGCAAATCGGCGCTTGAATATATATTACTATTTTAGTTATATTCTGTTTATACGAGCTGGTTCACACGAATTGGAATCGCCGGACGCCGCCGTCCGACTCGAATATTGGTTTTCAGTGGTTTTTCTCCCCCGGGAGGAAGGATACAGGGCTGATCGAGATGAATCGAAATTCCGTCATGAACACGCAAATCAAACCCGGGCTGTTGACCGCCGGGAAATTGCTGGAAAACGACAAGCGCCTGCGGGCCATCATCAACTCGATTTCCGACGTGGTCCTAGTGGTGGACGAGGATGGGCGCTACCGGGAGATCCTCTCCGGCTGCAGGGATCTGCTGGTGATGGAGCCGGAGGAGCTCAAGGGGCGACTGATGCAGGAGGTGATCCCCGGGTCGGATACACTGGCGTTTATGTCCGCTGTTCGCCGAACCATCAGCAGCGGCCGGCCCGAACTGTTCGAATACGAGCTGGATGTGCCGGCAGGGCACCGCTGGTTCGAAGGGCGCACCTACCCGCTTGATCTGGAAATCAACGGCAAGCAATGCGTGGTGTTTGCCATCCGGGACGTTACCGATCGCAAGCGGGCGGAACGGCTGCAGGTACAGAATACGTATCTCATGGAAGAGATCCGGGAGCATTTAGGCCTTTCCGGTCTGGTCGGCCGTTCCCTGGCAATGCAGCAGGTGTTCCGGGAGATCCAGCTGGTGTCGAAGACCGACTCCACCGTTGTGCTGCTGGGGGAGACCGGTACGGGAAAGGAGCTCGTTGCCCGGGGAATCCACGACTTGAGCAGCCGCAAAGACGGTGTTTTGGTGACGGTCAACTGCACCGCCCTGCCGGCGGAATTGGCTGAGAGTGAGCTGTTCGGTCACGAGAAAGGGGCGTTCACCGGGGCGAACGGCCTGCACAGGGGAAAGTTCGAGGTTGCCTGCGGTGGAACCGTGCTTCTGGACGAGGTGGGGGAACTGCCCCTGAATCTGCAGGGCAAACTGCTGCGGGTGCTGCAGGAACAGGAGGTCGAACGGGTCGGGGGAGAAAGCCCGCTGCCGGTGGACGTTCGGGTGATAGCAGCCACGAATCGCAACCTCAAGGAGGCGGTGGCTCGGGGTACTTTCCGCTCGGACCTGTACTACAGGCTCAACATTTTCCCGATCGAGCTTCCGCCCCTGAGGCGGCGCAAAGAGGATATTACGGATCTGGCCCGCCATTTCGTAGACAAATTCGCGGAGCGGATGGGAAAAAGAATCTCCGCCGTGGATGAGGGCCTGCTGGAAAAACTCCGGAACTACGACTGGCCGGGGAATGTCAGGGAGCTAGCCAATGTGCTGGAACGGGGAGTGATCCTCTGTCAAGGGGACACTCTGGGGGCTGAACACGTGGTAAACCTTGAGAGTCCGGTCCAGGCTGCGGATGGATCCGCTTCCGATTTTTTGACTCTGGCGGAAAGCGAACGGCTGCACATCATGAGGGCGCTGGAGCTCACCGGCGGAGTCCTGGGCGGTCCACGGGGCGCCGCTCGGCTGTTGGGGGTCAAGCGTTCCACGCTCTGGTCCAGGATGCAGAAGCTCGGCATCACCGGCCGCCGCTCCGGGGGGGGAGGACCGTAGCGCCGAAATAACGGCACTGAGCCGGAATATCGGCAGCGGGTTCTCGAGGAGGGGACCGAGTGAAGCGGTGCTGTCATGCATAACTATATTCTACAGAAAGAATTGGAAAAAATGCGGATCTGCAGGGAGTTTGGCGCGGGCTTTGCAACGTTTAGCGAGAGGTTGCGGAGGATGAAATGAAGTATAACAAGTCAAGATTGGGCAAACAGGATGCAGTGCGGGTAAAATCCCGCGTGCGCGGCGACCAGACGGTTTCCATAAAGGATCGTGAGTCCGTGGACTACTGGATCGCGGTTGATAGGCTGCACCAGGCGACACCATGAAGACAATGACCTGTGAGATCGAAACCAGAGGCGGCGGCACCGTCAGAGTGGCGGGCGCGCATGTGGATAGGCTCGCGAGGCAACTGGCAGGTGTCCTCCTGTGGCCAGGTGAAGCGGGCTATGAATGGACGCGTAAGATCTGGAACGGAATGATCGATCGAAGGCCCGCCCTCATCGCCCGCTGTGAAACTGAGGAGGACGTTGCTCTCTGCGTGAATTTCGCTCGGGAGCACGAGGCGCGGTTCTCGATTCGCGGCGGCGGTCATAACGTCGCCGGCAGCGCGATCAGGGACAATGCCATGATGATCGACCTTTCCCTGATGAAGAGCATCGAGGTGGATCCTTCCAACCGGCGTGTACGGGTTCAGGCCGGGGCCACCCTGGGCGATTTGGATCGGGAGACTCAGTTGCACGGTCTGGCCGTCCCGGTCGGACTGGTGTCCGCCACGGGAATTGCCGGGCTGACACTGCACGGCGGGGTTGGGTGGTTGACCCGACAGTACGGGTTAACAGCGGATAATCTGGAGGCCGTGGAACTAGTCACCGCCGAAGGAAAGTCGATGCGGGCCAGTGCCGATGAAAACGCCGATTTATTCTGGGCGCTTCAGGGGGGCGGCGGCAACTTCGCGGCGGTTACCGCCTTCGAGTTCCGGGCGTACCCTGTTGGTCCGAAGGTATGGTTCGCCGCGCCCTTCTACCCGGCCGAACGATCCGCCGAAGTATTAGGGTTCTTCAGGGATTTCATGAAATCGACCTCCGACCAGCTGGGTGCGGTGGCCGTGTGCTGGAGTGCTCCTTCAGTTCCGGAGATTCCCGAGGAGCAACGGGGCAAGCCCGTAGTGATTCTGCTGGCCTGCTACACCGGGGACTTCGAGCGGGGTGAGGCTGCGATCGAACCGTTGCGGCGGATAGGGAACCCGCTGATGGATCTGAGCGGGGCAATGGATTTCGTGGACGTGCAGCGGTTCCTGGATGCCGACTATCCGGATGGCGGTCTGTACTACTGGAAATCACTGTACCTCGAGACGCTCAGCGATGAGGCGATCTGTGCCCTAAGCTCCTCTGCGGCCGTACGCCCGTCGGCGGAATCGAGTATCGATATATGGGCTCTAGGCGGCGCGTTGTCCCGCCACGGCGACAATGGGGGCCCGCTGGTTTCCAGGCAGTCCCCCTACCTCCTGGGTATCGAGGCGAACTGGCACGACCCGGAGGACAGCCAGGCCAACATCGCCTGGACCCGGGAGGTGCATCGGGATATGCGGCGCTTTTCCCGTGGCACGACCTACCTTAACTTTCCCGGATTCGCAGAGGAAGGTGCTGAGATGCTCAGGCTCGCCTACGGTGATAACTACGTGCGCCTGCAGGAGATAAAGGCGAAGTACGATCCGGATAACGTGTTCCAAGACCAGCTTCCGATCGAATCGACGGTATGAGAAGGGAGGACCAAGAACATGGCAAGATTTTTCATTGAAGTTCCCCACGAGCCCGAACCGTCGGCCTGCGCGCGGGCCGTCAAGGTTTTTCTGGATACCGGCTCTCACTTTCTCTCCAATGCCGAGTGGGGGTGCCGGGACGGCGAGCACAAGGCCTGGTTGATGCTCGAACTGGCGAACAAAGATCAAGCCCGCATGGTTCTGCCGCCGGGATTTCGAAACCAGGCCAAGATTGTGCAGCTGAACCGCTTCACGCTAGCCGAAATCGAAGACCTACTCGTGCATCACCAGGGGAGGTAGGCAGGGGGCGGCGCGATGACGACCGGAAAAGTGGCCGGCAGGCCAACCGGCCTTCCCCCCCCGAAAATGTCTATCGCTCCTCCCCCCACAGTTGCCCGAGCCGCCGGTCTCTCCCGCAGGCGGTTCGATAGTATTTGTACCGCAGAGGGTTCTTGATGTAGTAGTCCTGGTGGTACTCCTCGGCGGGGTAGAAGTTGCCGTTCAGGGCTACGATCTCCGTGGCGATCTGACTGGGCAGACGCCCCGACCGCTCCAGCGCCGCTTTGCTTCGCTCGGCCAGCCTCTTTTGCCGTTCATTGTGGTAAAACACGGCGGTCCTGTACTGATCGCCCCGGTCGCAGAACTGTCCCCCGGAATCCACCGGATCGACGTTGCGCCAGAACACGTCCAGGAGCTCCTGGTAGCTGATCCGTTCGGGATCGTAGACGACCTGCACCACCTCGTAATGCCCCGTGACGCCGGCGGATACCTGCTTGTAGGTGGGATTCTCGACATGGCCGCCGGCATATCCGGAGGTCGTGGAGATCACGCCGTCGAGCCTGTCGTAGGGCGGCTCCATGCACCAGAAGCACCCTCCGGCGAAGGTAGCCTTTTCGTAGCCGGAGGCTCCCTGATCCATGTCCTGAGCCGACAGGGCTACCGGCGCAGCTATAGCAAATCCGGTGAACAGAACAACGGCGGCAGCCAGTTGCAGGATTCTGTTTCCAAGCGAGCCTTTCTGTATACTCATTACAACACCTCCATTATGATTCGATAGTTTTCCAGATCCGCTTCCAGTCCCCCCGAAAATCGCCTGAATCGATGAGATTCTCCCAGGGGTAGTCGGGGTGGATGCGGATGAATCGTAGCGCCTTTCGTTGCCGCGGCGACAGCACGGCGCCCGGCTCCTTGCCGTCGTGCAGCGCAATATTGACGTGCACCTTCTGGATCTCCGTCATGGGAAGGAAGCGGTAGTGTGTTTTTGACAGGTATACCACGGGTTTGTCCTCTCTGGCCGCCCATGTGAGGACGGCTTCGTAGTCTCCCATCCAGCGGAACGTCCCCTGCTCCTCGTGGTCGTTTTCCACGGCGGCAGCCCCGGGGACAATAATCGGGCACAGAAGCATCGCAAATACGGTTGTACGTACGGGCATCTCGCCACCTCGTCAGTCGAAGATCTGTTAAAAAATAAACATCCAACAATCACGAAACCGTCACGAAATGATATACGGGGGATAAAATCTTCGGTTTTTTACTGCGCCGGGAAGGGCGGGCCGGCAAACGACTCTTTGCCCCGTTGCTCAAATGATTCTATATTCTCTACATGGACCCGGAACTTTCACGGCGGCGGATTCGCACTCCGGATCAGCGGCTGCGGGTGTTCGTCAGTTCCACTCTGAAAGAGATGGCGGCGGAGCGGATAGCCGCCCGGAGGGCTATCGAAACGCTGCGGCTTGCGCCGGTGATGTTCGAGCTGGGCGCCCGCCCTCATCCGGCTCCGAATGTATACCGGGCTTACCTGGAACAGAGCCACGTGTTCATCGGGATCTACGGACGCCAGTACGGATGGATCGCTCCGGGTGCCGAACTTTCCGGGTTGGAAGACGAGTATCGGCTGGCCGGGGATAAGCCCAGGCTCATCTACATTAAAAAGGTGGGTCAGGAAAGGGAGTCGGGACTGGCCCGGATGCTGGCGGATATCCGTGATCGGGAAGCCATTGCCTACAAGTACTTTTCCACGCCGGAAGAGCTGGAGGAGCTGGTCACGGCGGATCTGTCCCTGCTCCTGGCCGAACGTTTCGAGGATACCGCCCGGGCCGGACTGGCGGAATCCCTGCGGGCGAAATCCCAGCCGGTGGAGATCGAATCCCAAGGTGGAGCGGAAGCTCGATCTTCGCCGGTACTGCCGGCTCCGCCTACGCCGCTGGTGGGCAGGGTACGGGAGCTCGCCCTTGCCGAACAACTGCTCGGCCGGCGAGAGATCCGGCTGCTTACGCTGACCGGTCCGGGGGGAAGCGGTAAAACCCGCCTGGCCCTGGAGGCGGCCCGGCGCTACGGCGAATCATTCGACGCCGTGTACTACGTCGAGCTTGCTTCGGTTACGGATCCCGAGCTCGTCCCCAACGAAATCGCCAGGGCGCTGGGCATCCGCGAAGCAGGCGCGACCCCTGCGGATCAGCGGGTGATTGCTCATCTGCGGGAGACGAAAAAACTGTTGGTGCTCGACAACTTCGAGCAGGTCGTGGATGCCGCGCACTTCGTGGCACGTATTCTGACACACTGCCCGAAAGTTACGATCTTGGCAACGAGTCGATTCGCCCTGCGCCTCCAGGGGGAAACTGAGCTGCCCGTTCCGCCCCTCTCGCTGCCCGCCGAGAATGATACTCTCGATCCGTGGACCCTTCTGGAACACGAGGCTGTAGCCATGTTCTACCAGCGGGTACGGGCGATAAAACCCGATTTCGAGCTGACTCCGGAGAATGTGGCTGCGGTGGTGGAGATCTGTCGACGTCTGGACGGTCTGCCCTTGGCCATCGAGCTGACCGCTCCTCGCATTCGGGTTCTTTCTCCGGCGGCCATCTTGTCCCGGCTGGATGCGAAGTTCCCGGTGCTCGCCTCGGGCTCCGCCGATCTCCCGGACCGGCAGAAAACCATGCAGCAGGCTATCGCCTGGAGCTACGATCTGCTCGAAAAGCTCGAAGCGCTGCTGTTCCGGCGCCTGGCTGTGTTCAGCGGAGGCTGTTCGCTGGCGTCACTGGAGAGTTTAGGGGACGCTTCCGCAGACTCTGAAGGCGATGCTCTGCAGATCGTCGAGGCGCTGGCTGCCAAGAACATGATCTACCAGCGGGAGGACCGTCACGGAGAACCCCGGTTCTATATGTTGGAAACGGTCCGGGATTTCGCCCGCGCCAGGCTCGCGGAAGGAGGGGAGGAGGAGCGTATCCTGGCGGCCCATGCCGGGTTCTTCACCACCCTGGCCGAGGAAGCCGAACCGTACCTTGCCAGCGGCCGGCGGGATTTTTGGGTCGAAAAATTGGAGGCCGAACTGGACAACCTGCGGGCGGTGATGCGCCGGGCTTTGAAGGGATCGGTGCCGCCGGTGTTCGGGATACGGGTGGGAGGCACTCTGGGATGGTTCTGGCATCTAAGGGGACACCTCAGTGAGGGGCGAAACTGGGCTGCATCTCTGCTGCGGCTTCCCCAGGTTTCGGGGCGCAGCCGGGAGCGAGCCAAGATTCTATTTCCCGCCGGAGGTCTGGCCTGGTCCCAGGGGGAGTACCAGACCTCCCGGGAGCTGCTGACCGAATGCTCGGATATTTTTCAGGAGGTTGGGGATGAGCGAGGATTGGTCAACGCTAAGGCGATTCTTTCAGGCGCCGTAGCCAGTCTGGGCGACTACGACAGTGCCGTCGGCCTGTGCCGGGATACCGCCGCCCTGACGAGGAACAACGGAGACAGGTGGGGATTGGCGTTCATCCTGCTCTGGTACGGGGATGCGGTTCTGGTGAGCAGCGGCAAGAAGAAGGAAGCGCTTTCGATGTTCCGGGAGAGCCTGCAGCTGGCTGAGCAGCTGGAGGACACCTGGCTGAGGGCGGAGGCCCTGAATCACCTCGGTGTCGCGGAGGGGATGCTGGGACACATCGAGGCCGCCGACGGGTATTTTCGGGAGAGCCTCGAATATCACGAACGCACCGGCGACAGGTGGGCGATCGCACGGGGATTGACGGGGCAGGCCGATGCATTCCTGCGGCAAGGTGATACGGGGCGGGCCGGGACTCTCTATTCTCGAAGCCTGCCTATCTGGGAAGAAATGGGAAACACACCCGGGCGGCTGGCGTGTCTGTCCGCCCTGGCCAGAATCGCGGCGGCGGACGGCGAGGACGTGCGGGCGGCTCGCTTGTACGGAGCAGCGCCGGAGCCTCTCCGCGTAGTCGGTTATCTGTTTCTCCGCGGTGAAACCGGAGAGTACGAACGGAGCCTCGAACGCTCCCGCAAGCGGTTAGGCGCATCCGCCTGGGGGGCGGAATGGCGAAACGGCCGCAGCATGAGCGCCGCTGAACTGCTCGCCGTCGCGCTGGGGCGTTAGCGCCTGACTTCCGCCGTTCACTCGGAGCGTTTGACAGCACCGCGTTTCACGACGGCCAAAGCGACACCGCCCAGTATCAGGGCACTGGCTGCTGCCAATCTCAAGGAAACCTCTTCGGAGAGGAACACCACGCCGCCGAAGGTAGCCAAAACCGGGACCGACGGCTGCAGCACCGAGGCCTGGATGGTCG
>Ga0180438_10003028_pt1 | contig 26150 bp, 16 predicted proteins | sample SS_ome_12_FD_132455 | JGI IMG/M metagenome (GOLD analysis project Ga0180438, IMG submission 132455) | Hypersaline lake sediment archaeal communities from the Salton Sea, California, USA - SS_3_D_2 metaG | ecosystem: Environmental > Aquatic > Non-marine Saline and Alkaline > Hypersaline >... | reverse complement strand
TAATTATAAAATAAGGGGAGTTAAACCTTTTTACATGCAATCACGTCTTTTTTAATGAGGTATCGTACTCATGATTAAAAATTACTTGCGGATCGCTTTCCGGAATATCGGGAGACACAAGGGATACTCCTTCATCAACATTTTCGGGCTGGCTCTGGGTATGGCCTGCTGCATCTTGATCCTCCTGTGGGTAAAGGATGAGATGGCGACCGATAGATATCACGCCAAGCTGGATTCCCTGTATCTAGTCCAGACGATCCAGCATTACGGCAGCGAAGATTCTCGCACCTCGGGCACTGTTCCCGCGCTGGCACCGGTACTCAACGCCGAATATCCGGAGGTCCTGAATTCCGCCCGTATCAACAACGGTCAAAGCGAATACCTTTTGGAATTCGGAAACAAACAGTTCAAAGAGCTCATCCAGCTGGCAGATCCGGAAATTTTCCAAATGTTCACATTCCCTTTTATCCTGGGCAATCCGAAGGAGGCTTTTAACGATCCTTTTGTCATTGTACTTTCCGAAACGATCGCTGCAAAGATCTTCGAAGACGAAAACCCTTTGGGCCAAGTTCTCACTTTGAACAAAACAGAAGAATTCCGGGTGGTGGGAGTCATGAAGGATATCCCTCACAATTCCTCAATCCGTTTTCACATCTGGGTCCCTCTGGAGCTGACGAACAAATGGTGGCGTCCCGGGTATATCAGTACCTGGTATAACCATGCCTTCCGGTCCTATATCGAGATGTCGGAGAACGCCGATATCGAGGCCTTCAACGAAAAAATCTTTAACCGCATCCGCCAGTCCAATCCCGGCAACGATTCCGAACCCGTTCTCTATCCCTTCGGCAAGGTGTATCTGGAGTATTGGGGCCGGATAACCAATATCCGGATATTTTCCCTGATCGCCTTCGCTATCCTGGTCATCGCCTGTATCAACTTCATGAACCTATCCACAGCCCGGTCGGCCCGCAGGGCCCGGGAGGTGGGATTGAGGAAGGTCGTGGGCGCCCACAGGCATCAGGTGATGCGGCAGTTTTTCGGCGAATCCTTGATCTTCACGTTCCTGTCCCTGGGTGCAGCCCTGGGTTTCGTCCGGCTGTTTTTATCCACGTTCCGAAATTTCACGGCCAAACCCCTCCCGCTCAAAGATTTCATGGATCCGGTCATTCTCGTCGGCATCCTTGGCGTTACGATCGCTACCGGTCTTATAAGCGGCAGTTACCCGGCCCTGGTTCTGTCCTCTTTCCAGCCGGTCGCCGTCCTCAAAGGGAGCCGATTTTCCAGATCCAAAGGAAGTCTGTTCCGGAAAACCCTGGTCGTTCTTCAATTCGCCCTCTCGATCATGCTGATCATCGGCACCACGGTCATCTACAACCAGGTGCGTTTCATGAAGACCAAGAGCCTGGGATTCGACAAGGAACATCTTCTTTATGTCCCGATCGAGGGCGAACTGCTCGACAACATCCTATCCATCAAGAACGAGTTGTTGCGGTATCCCGGTATCCAAAGCGTAACCGCCACCTCCCATTCGCCGACCGGCGTCTACAATAACGGGCACGGCTGGGACTGGGAAGGGCGTGATCCCAATGTGGATCCCCTGGTGACCTATTTCGGGGTCGATCCCGATTTTTTGAAAACATTCAAGATGGAACTTATCCAGGGAAAGTCCTTTCCACCAGGCACAGGCCACACCATGACCTCCGTGATCATCAATGAACGTTTCGCCAACATCATGGCAACACCCAATGTCATCGGGACCCGGCTTTCTCAGCCAGACATACAACTCCAGATCATCGGCGAGGTTAAAGATTTTCACTTCACTCCGGTCAACCGGGAGATCGGTGCGGCCATCGTTTATTATGACCCGACCTACAAAAGCTTTCAAACCTACCGGTATCTTTTCGTGAGGCTGAATCCCGGCGACATCCCTTCCTCCATCGCTCATATCGAAAAGACCGTCAAATCTTTCAATCCCGGCTATCCCTTCGAATACCGGTTTCTGGACGATGACTATGACCGGATGTACAGGGAAATGGAACGGGAAATGGCCGTGGTCCGCGCCTTCACGGTTCTGGCCATCCTGATCAGCAGCCTGGGATTGCTCGGCCTTGCTGCCTACACGGCCGAACGGCGGACCAAGGAGATAGGAATCCGCAAGGTGATGGGAGCTTCCGTTCCGGGGATCGTGCTTCTGCTTTCAAGGGAATACGCGAAGTGGGTGCTGGCAGCGAACGTCATCGCCTGGCCGGTATCGTACGTTCTGATGAGGGGATGGCTTCAGGATTATCACTACCGCATCGATATGGGGATGTCTATTTTTGTCCTTGCTGCTGCCATCTCGGTGTTTATCGCTCAGATCACCGTTAGTTACCAGGCCATCAGAGCCGCCCGTTCCGACCCTGTCGCCTCCCTCCGCTACGAATAACTCATGAATTTCCTGACGGGATACCTATCCCCTAGATTTTAATTTGGTGACAGGATACTCAATCACCTAATTCGGATGAATCATGAATTGAAAATTTGGGACTTATTTTTTCCTTATGCGGTATAAACTAATGAAGGAGTTAATACGTCTAAAGTAAAGCAACTCCCGACAGCGAACGTCTAGCCATGGAGACAGCGATGAAAAATGCGACAAAAACACGCATCGGCATGAGCTTGAAAAGTCAGCGTTTCGAAGAGGAAATGCGGATTTTTCTCCAGAAACGCCTCCGCATACTGACAACGACGGTCTGCACACTTCTGGTGTCTCTGAGCGCTGTTTTCATCATATCGCTTGCAAACGAGCCATCGCGCAACGCCTGGCAGGCCATCCTCTATTTTTGCACCCGCTTTCCCAACAGCGTGCTGTTTTTCCTTGCCGCCTCTTCGACAACTCTGGCCATGTTGTTGTGGAGGAAACGCACGCGCACAACCACCCTCAATATTATCGACGCCCTCTTTTTACAGACTCTCATAGGGCCATGTCTCTATCTATACGCCCGTTTGCATTTTTTCGAATTCTCCGGTTTCGCTGCCGTTGTTCCTTTTCTGATGTTGTTCATCCTCGCACGAGCGGTCCTCATTCCCAGCAGGGCATGGCGGACCATCCTCCTCGCCTTGCCGGCGCCCATCGGTGTGTTTCTCATCCAATTTCAGGCAGGAGCCAGTTATTCCTATGCCGGGCAAGCGTACGAACCCATGCACTTCACCGATTCCCTGGTGCAGAATCAGGTGCTCCTGCTGGGGGCCGTCGCAGTCGCAGCCATTGCATCCAAAGTCAATCTCAGCTTGAGGCGCCAAAATTTCAACGCCCGCAACATCGGCCAGTACAGGATCGAAAAACTCCTGGGAGAAGGGGGAATGGGAGAAGTCTACCTGGCTACCCATTCCCTTCTCAAGCGTCCCACCGCCGTCAAATTCCTGAGGCCGGAAATCGCCGGCGAGCACGCACTCGCCCGCTTCGAACACGAAGTCCGGCACACAAGCCGGCTTTCCCACCCCAACACGATCACGATCTACGATTACGGTCATACGGCCGAAGGTATTTTTTACTACGTGATGGAACTTCTCCAGGGAGCGGATCTCTCCCAGATCGTAACAAAAACAGGACCTATGCCCCCGGGTAGGGTCATCCACGTGCTGGCCCATACCTGCGGAGCCTTGAACGAGGCTCACCTCAAAGGAATCATCCACCGCGACATCAAACCGCAGAACATCATGCTGTGCGATCAGGGCGGGGAGCCGGATATCGTGAAGATCCTCGACTTCGGCCTCGTGAAGGACATCCATGACCCCTCCGCAGACATCGATGAGCCGGGCAGCATTTCCGGCACCCCGGAGACCATGGCTCCGGAAGCACAAACAGATGAATTTATCGGACCTGCCAGCGACATCTACTCCCTTTGTGCCGTGGGCTGCTTTTTGCTCACAGGAAAACCCATTTTCGATGCCCGCTCGGTGGGCGAATTCCTGAACGCCCATCTCGAGCGAACTCCTATCCCACCTTCGAAAAGAACCCCAGACGTGCCAGAAGACCTGGAGAACGTTTTGCTACAGGGCCTGGAAAAGATGCCCTCCCGGAGACCTGGAAGCGCCAAGATCCTGCAGGATTCTCTACTGAGCTGCCGGGATTCTGGGAGTTGGGATAACCAGCACGCCGCCTCCTGGTGGGAAAAGAACAGGGAATCCTTGATCACACACCAGCCGCCGGCAGAGAAATCCATGACACGCTTGATCGAAAATGGGGCCGATATCACCCTGACGATCCAGAATATCGAGGACTATTAGGCCGGCGAAGAATTGTTGACATGACCAGTGCCAATTAGTAAAGTATGGGACTGGCCATGAAAAAACAGGAATCCTTTTCGCGGTGGGGGATCGTGTTTGCCGGTCTTGGCATGGCGGTCGGCACGGGGAACCTGTGGCGCTTCCCGCGGATCGCATCCCAGTATGGCGGCGGGGCCTTCATGATCGCCTGGACGATTTTTTTGTTCGTTTGGGCCATCCCCCTTTTGACCATCGAACTCTCCATCGGCAAGAAGACGCGCCAGGGCGTCATCGGGTCTTTTGCCCAGATGATCGGAAAAAACTATGCCTGGATGGGGACATTTGTCGCTTTCGTGACCTGTGCGATCACGTTTTATTACACCGTAGTCACGGGATGGTGCATCAAATATTTTTTTTCCACGGTCTTTCAGGGACTGATAAAAAAGAATCCCACAAATTACTGGGGAAGTTTCACCTCCTCTTGGGAACCGATGGGATTCCACTTCCTGGCCGTGTTCATCGGCTGTTCCATTATATTTTTCGGCGTGGCCAAGGGGATAGAAAGGGCCAACAAGATCTTGATTCCCTCTCTGTTCGTTCTGCTCTTGATCGCCGTGGGAAGATCCCTGACCCTCCCAGGAGCGCTAAAGGGATTAGACTTCCTTTTCTCTCCGAATTTCTCCCAGCTCGGCAACATCGAAGTCTGGCTCCAGGCACTGACACAGACCGCCTGGTCCACGGGAGCGGGCTGGGGCCTGATGCTGACTTATGGGGTCTACTCCAGGAAAAAGGAAAATCCGTTCCTGACCTCCTCCACGCTGGGTTTCGGCGACAACATCGCCGCGCTGTTGGCCGCGGTCACAGTGATCCCCACGGTCTTCGCCTATTTTGCCGGACAAAACATGGCTCAGGAAAAAGTTCTGGATATCATGGCTCAGGGAAACGAGGGTTTGACATTCAAATGGATCCCCACCCTGTTTTCCAAAGTCCCGTCGGGTAATTTTTTCCTCGCCCTGTTTTTTCTCGCGCTGTGTTTTGCTGCCTTTTCATCTCTGATCTCTCAGCTGGAACTTATTTCCCGCATATTCATGGACACGGGGTTGACCAGGAAAAAAGCTGTCACCATCGTGGGAATCGCCTGCTTCATCCTCGGACTTCCCTCAGCCGTCAGCATGGGCTTTTTCAACAATCAGGACTGGGTCTGGGGGCTGGGATTGATGGTGAGCGGGTCGTTTTTCATTTTCCTCGTTTTGAAGGTTGGGCCGCGAAAGTTCCGCGAAGAGATCATCTCGAGCCCCGGTCAAAAGGTCCGAATGGGCAGAGCCTTCGATTACCTCGTCATGATCTTTCTCCCCCTTCAACTGGTCGCCATGCTGGTCTGGTGGTTCTGGGACAGTTACAAAAGCGATCCGGAAAACTGGCTGAACATTTTCGCCAAAGGATCTGTGGGAACAGTCCTTTTCCAATGGGGGGTCGCCATCGCCGTTTTTATCATTTTCAACAAACTCATCACCAAAAAGTTGTCTTTCGGTCAGGCTGAAGCAGGAGAGGAAAATGACGATTGAAGCTTTGATCATGATGATCGCCATGTTCGTTATCTTCGGCGGAGGATTTGTTTATACTCTCTACCTCTCCTCCAAAGAAGACTAACCTGAACTATTCAGCAGCTCATCTCACCGCATCGGCTTCGTTGTAGCCCATTCGCGGGCCACTTCCTTGCCGATTGAGAAACCCGGGCCCCTTTCATCTAATTGCCTGGTAATAATTCATTTACAGCCTGGGATTTGTCTTCATTTGGCCAAATTGCGGCTATTTTCTTTTTTTCCATTACGCAAGCCTTCCAAATTTGGAATAACAAACAATGTTGATTGTATATCTCAATGTGGAGGAAGATGAAAATTTTAAGAATCGTTATCGGGGGGATACTTCTGTGTTCATTTGCTATAAACCTTACTTTTACGTTTCAGAATTCTTCTGATAAATTCTATGATGAAGATTTTTCAGGATACGTATATGTTGGGGATCTTGATCCAATTCCGGATCTTGATTTTGTAATTGTTACAAATAAGCTACCGGATCAAAGCCGTCTTCATTACAAGGCATTCGAATATTATGTTCGCGTTTTTAGGAAATCCAATCCAAAACATTTCGATACGATCGAAAAAATCAGATCAGAAATAAATAGACGTTGGCTTGAAGCCAACAATAAAGTCAAGGTTCATGTTTTCGGTAGATATAGTGAAGATCTCTTAAAGACACAAGGAAGGTGCGATGCATTTCTTGAATTGGCTGCAATTTGGATATTTGAAGACATAGGACATGGGAAAGGATATGCAATCGAGGGAGTGATAGGTGAAGTCGGAAGCTATGGAATCCTTCCCGGAAGGATAGAAAAAGAAAAATGAAGCAGAGAAGTCTGTTCAAAGATCGATCCACATTATCCAAGAACTATCTCATAATCATTTGAATTAGGTAATCAGGTATTCCGTCACGAAATCGACTTCACATCCAGGACGAAGCAGGAGCGGCCGTGGGTGGCGATGACCAGTTCATGCTCGCGGGGATGAACCACCAAATCATGTACCGGCGTCGTAGGCAGGTGGTTGCAAAGCGAATGCCATGTCTGTCCCCTGTCCTGTGTCACATAAACGCCCAACTCCGTTCCCACATACAGGATGTCCTTATCCCTTGGATCCTCCCTGATAACGTTTATTCCTTCAGACGGCAGGTTCCCGGCGATGGAGCGCCAAGTTTTTCCGAAGTCTTGGGACATAAATACATACTTCTCGAAGTCGTCTTCCCGGTAGCCGGTCAAAGCAATATACACGGTTTCCAGTTCGTGCTGCGAGGCGATGACCCTGCTCACCCACTTTGCTGGAAGCCCGTTATTGACGAGTGTCCATGTTCTGCCGCCATCCTTGGTCACCTGCACATTCCCGTCGTCTGTTCCGGCATAAATCACTTCTTTCTGAAGAGGCGATTCCGATAACATCGTGATGGTCCCGTAAGGAACATTCCCCTGTTTTTCCGGGCCGGGATCGGTAGTCAGGTCAGGGCTGATACACACCCAGCTATCCCCCTTGTCCGATGATCGAAAAACCTTGTGGGCCGCATAATACAGCGTGGCCGGATCATATCGGGAGATAAAATAAGGTGTCATCCAGTTATACCGCAGCGGCGGCTCCCCCTCCTTGGCCCGGGGCATGATGTCCTTTGTTTCCCCTGTTTTCATATTTTTCCGCCGCAATACGCCGAACTGGTGCTCGTAATACATTATGTCGGGATCGTCCGGATCCCTATAGGTGAAGTAGCTATCTCCCCCTCCCCATCTATCCAGATAAACATGCTTCCAGGGATCTTCCACACCGTACTCTGTCAGCCTGTCCGCCACATTGTGTGTGCTCGGCCCAAAGAGGGCGGCATTGTCCTGTGTTCCCCCATATATGTTATAGGGCTCATCCATATCGACCCATACCGCATAAAACTCGCTGATCGGAAAATTGTTCAAGTGCAGCCAGGTCTGTCCTCTGTCATGGGACATATACAGTCCGCCGTCATTGCCGAGAATCAGCCTATCGGGAATCGTCGGATCGATCCACATCGCATGCATATCCAAATGATTGACGCGGATATCATGGGCCAGAACATGGATGACGGTCTCTCCTGCTTCCTCATAGGTTTTTCCCCCGTCTGTTGAATGGAGAAGCTTATTCCCCAACACGAATATCTCATCCGGGTTGTCCGGAGAAATTCTCACGAGACAAAAATCATAACCGATGGCCGTGGGGACCCCACCTTCATGCATCTTCCGCCATGTCTCTCCCTTGTCGTCCGACCGGTAAATTTCTCCCCTCTGTCGGCGTCTCGTTCCCTCAGGCGGAGGTTCATGGTTATCTAAAAGGGCATACACCACGTCCGGATCGGAAGGGGCGACAGCCAATCCGAAACGTCCCACATGCCGCCCGACCGGAAGGCCGTCGGTCAAACGCCTCCAAGTTTTTCCCCCATCGGTGGTCTTGTACACGCCGCTGCCCTCACCACAGGTTACGTTATTCCATGCTTTTCTGTCTCTCTCCCAGGCCGCGGCATACAGGGTCATGCGGTCCGACGGGTCCATCACGATATCGACAACCCCTGCTTTTTCGGATATATACAAGACCTTTTCCCAGGTCTTCCCCCCATCCTCCGTCTTGAAAACCCCCCGCTCTTCGTTGAAGCCGTAATTGTGTCCCAGGGCAGCCACATACACCACATCCGGATTCTCCGGATCGATCACGATCTGCGGCACATGGTGAGAATCATGGAGCCCCATGTTCTGCCAAGTCTCGCCGGCATCCGTGGATTTGAAAACCCCGGTTCCCGCATACGAACTCCTGGCCATCAAGACCTCTCCGGTTCCGACCCATACGGTGCTGGGGTCTGATGGAGCGATAGCCACACATCCGATGGCAAACGTCGATTCGTTCTCGAATATCGGTTCCCATGTCGTACCGTTATTCCCAGTCTTCCATAAATTTCCCGAACCGGCCCCGACATAAATCGTGTACGGTTCGTCCGGATGACAGGCGATCGCCTCGATCCTTCCACCACAAAACTCCGGCCCCACATGCCGCCATTCCAAATCCCTGAAGGGCGATTCCTCCTTGAGCCTCTGGTGGTGTTCCCAGGCCTTCATCCGCACATCCGCCGGCGTGGCATGGTTTTGCGCAAACAGCGAACCAAAACTCCCGACACAAAGACACACGACAAACGCCATCCCAGCCTTTTTACTCATTTCTCTCATCTCCTTCGATAGACATGTCCTTTAACTATCACAGGATCAAAAACCGGTCAATTCCTATAAAAAGGCGACTAAAAAGGGGACGGTTCTATTTTTTTCTCTATATATTTTACAATTATGTGAATATTCATTTTCTCTATGCGTCTTTTAAAACAGATAAAGGAATAATGATGCCAAGACGTGCACGGATAATACCTGAGGAAGGGGCAATGCATATCATGTGTCGAGGGAACAACAAACAATATATTCTCCCACGAGATCAAGATAAATTGAGATACTACATTTTGCTTAAAAGATATAAAGGAAAAAACCATATCGATATATTGCACTATTGCATAATGAATAATCATGTTCATTTGATTGTCCGGCTTAATAGTAGAAGCCTAATTTCCAAATTTATGAAACAGGTGAATCTTTCCTACTCCATTTACTACAGAAAAAATCATGATTATTGTGGGCATGTTTGGCAAGGTAGATTTAAAAGCAATTTAGTAGACACGGACATTTACCTTATGCGATGTGGAAAATATATTGAATTAAATCCTTCAAGAGCAGGATTAGTAGAGGATCCCGCGAGGTACCTTTACAGCAGCTATAACTTTTATGTAAATGGTCAGCCTGATCCCGTTTTATCTTTCAATCCAGTTTATTTAGAATTATCAACTTGCCCTGAGACAAGGAGAATACGCTACAAGGAATTTGTTCTGGATCACAACATCTTTTGTCACGAAACATTCGCAAATCACATGTTCATAGGAAATCAACAATTTATCGAAAAAATGGAAACATTATACAAGATAGCAAATTCAAAAAAATTGAGAGGAAGACCTAAAAATATCGAATCTTCCAAAAATTAATAAAAAAATAGAACCGTCCCCTTTTTGTCGTCCTCTTTTTCCCATCCATATCTCATGGCCATCAATAATCATATATATAACTAAACCAATAAAAAACAACAAACGGAATGGAAGATTTTTCGTCTGACAACGTCCAAATAAAGTAAAGGTGATTTCTATCTAAAGAGAGGAGGTCCACCATGAGAAAGCGGAAGACTGCCGCCTCCATATTGCTTTCCCTTATTATAGCAGCTGGAACATATGCGCAGGAAAATCGAAAAAATATGGCATTGGACGAGTGCATAGCCGATGCCTTGAAAAACAATCTCCGTGTCGCCGTGGAAGTTTTGAACCCCGGCATTGCTGATACAACGGTTATCCGGGCTGGTGAAAAATTTCTTCCCTCTTTATCCTTCGGATACAGCAGCCGGGAAACGAACACAGCTTCTTATTCTTGGATCGATGCGGCAGACCAGGTTCGTTCGTCCTACAACGATTACTCCGTGTATTTGAATCAATTGATTCCTACCGGAGGAACTTTCAACCTCTCGCTCAGTTCCTACAAAAACGAGACGAACAGAAGCTTTCAGACTATCAACCCAAGATACGGAAGCACGTTGACATTCAGTTTCACCCAGCCTCTGTTGAAAAATTTCGGAATCAAAATGAACCGCAGAGAGATCATCGTAGCCAGAAACAACAGGGAAATCTCCGAGCACGACCTTCATCAGGCTTTCTTGGATACTATCTACAGAGTAGAGGAAGCCTATTGGATGCTCGCCTACAGCATCGAGGACCTGAAAGTCAAAAGGCAGTCCCTGCAGTTGGCCCAGGACCTGCTGGAAGAGAACAAGAGGAAAATCGAAGTGGGGACTCTGCCCCCGATAGAAATTTTCACCGCCGAATCCGAAGTCGCAAACCGCGAGGCGGATATCCTCCAGGCAGACCGGCTGGCTAAAAATTACCAGGACCGTCTCAAAAAAATACTCAATCTGCCGATATTCGAAGAGGGCGAACCGACCGAGATCATTCCTTCAGACAGCCCGGACTTCGAACGCAAAACGATCAGCATCGAGGAAGCATTAGCCACGGCTCTTGCTAACCGCCCCGATTTGAAAGCGGCGCAGGTCAACGTCCAAACCCGGGAGTTCAACCTCAGCTATGCAAAAAACCAGCTTCTTCCTTCTTTAAATTTACAGGCTTCTTATTGGAGTCCCGGCATTTCAGGAACCCAAATCTTGTATCTTAACGATAGTCCCCTGACTGGGGTTGTGGTGGGAACACTTCCAGGGGCAGCGAAAGATGCTCTCAAGGATGCGTTCAAGTTCAGATACAACAACTGGTCCATCGGATTGATTTTGGATATTCCTTTTAATACCATGATAACACGCGCCCAGCATGCAGAGGCCAAACTCAGTTTGGAACAGGCCCAATTGAGGCTCAAAGACCAGGAACAAGAGATCTTTCTGGAGATCAAAACATCCGTCCGGGACGTGGAGATCAACTACGAAAGGGTCCAGGCTTACAGAGCAGCCCGAGAGCTCGCTGAAAAAAAGCTTGAAGCAGAACAGGAGAAATTCAGAGTCGGCAAATCGACGAATTTTTTTCTTCTTCAATATCAAAGAGATCTGGCCGATGCCCGGACCGCCGAACTGAGGTCAATGGTGGATTACATCCTTTCACTGGCACGGTTGGACATGGCACTGGGAACGACCCTAAAAACAAAAAACATTCGATTTTCTGATATCGCATACAGATAAGGACTGCGATCTGGGAGGAAAAAAGTGGAAAAAAGAAAAACAATAATAATAGCCGTTATTGTCGTCACTGTGGGCCTGGTCGGCTGGCAGGTAATCCGGAAGATCGGCGGCCAGGACGCTAATTTCGAGCGCAGAGCAGCGCCTATCGCCGTCGAAACAGAGGCCGTTAGAAAGGCGACCATCCGAGACACAGGCAATTTTACCGGAACATTAGCGCCCAAATCGCAATTCACGGTCGCCCCCAAGATCGCCGGAAGGCTGGAAAAACTGATGGTCGACATCGGCGACAAGATCAGCCGCAATCAATTGATCGCCGTTCTCGATGACGAGGAATACAACCAGCAGCTCCGCCAGGCAGAAGCGGATCTTCTGGTGGCACAAGCCAACCTTGAAGAATCCAGGAGTTCTCTGGACGTGGCCAAAAGGGAATTGGAACGTGTCGAAGAGCTTCACAAAAAGGGCATCTCGGCCGATTCCGAACTCGATGCCTCCAAAGGAGCGCATGCCACACAGGAAGCCAGGTACAAAGTCGCCCAGGCACAGGTCGCAAACCGCGAGGCAGCCCTGGAAGCTGCCAGGGTCCGCCTATCCTACACAAAAATATCAGCCACCTGGGAAGAAGGAACCAATCCCAGGGTCGTCGGAGAGCGTTTCGTGCATGAGGGAACCATGCTCACGCCCAACGCCCCCATCCTTTCCCTCCTGGAGATCAATCCGTTACTCGCCATTATCCATATCACCGACAAGGATTATTTTCGGGTAAAGCCGGGTCAAAGTGCTTTAATCAGCTCGGACGCACTCGCCAACAGAGGAGCAACCGGTGAAATAATCCGCATCGCCCCATTGCTAAAAGAAACTTCAAGGGAAGCCAGGGTCGAAATCGAGTTCGCCAATCCTGATGGACTTTTCAAACCAGGGATGTTCATCAATGTCCGGATCGAGTTCACCACCCATGAGCAAGCCACCGTAGTCCCGGTGAGCTCTGTGGTCAAACGAAACGAACAACAGGGAATCTTTCTTGCAGATACGGAAAACAACGTCGTCCAGTTCGTTCCCGTCACCGTGGGGATCTCCACAAGTGAACTGGCAGAGATCCTCGAGCCATCGCCGCTCGAAGGCCAGGTGGTCACTCTGGGACAGCACCTTTTGGCCGATGGAAGCCCGATCATCCTGCCCGAACCATCTTCCTTTCAGAATTCCGATGAAGCCGAAAAGACAAAACCAGGAGAGAAAAAATGAAACTGTCTGAATTTTCCGTTCACCACCCGATCTTTACGGTCATGATCTTTTTGATCGTGATCATTCTCGGTTTTGTTTCTTTCACCCGACTTCCGATCGACCTCATGCCGGATATCACCTTTCCTACTCTCTCTGTTTCGACATCCTACGGGAATGCAAGCCCTGAAGAGATGGAAGAGCTGATAACCCGGCCGGTCGAGGAGGCCCTGGCCGCCGTGCCCGGTGTGGAAGAGATCTCTTCCACTTCTTCTGAAGGCAGCAGCAGCGTGCGCGTCTCCTTTGCCTGGGGGACCGACCTGGAGGAGGCTTCCAACGATGTTCGAGACCGGCTGGACCGCATGATCTCCGCTCTTCCGGACGAAGTCGAACGGCCGAGACTTCGGAAATTCGACCCTTCGAGCTTCCCCATCCTAATCCTTGGCGCATCGGCCGACCTGGACCCCATCCAGACAAGACGCCTGATCGATACCCAGATCAAGTACCGGATCGAACGCGTCCCTGGAGTAGCTTCGCTGGATATCTGGGGAGGCCTCCAACGGGAAATACACGTCAACCTGTACGCAGACAAGATCAAGGCTCTCGGGCTTCCTCTCGATATGATCCTCAATAAAATTCGGTCGGAAAATGTGGACGTCCCGGCCGGGACGATCGAGCGCGGAAACTACGAGGTCCTCATCCGCACGCCGGGCATTTACTCCAGCATCGATGAGATCCGCGACACCGTGGTCGCTATCCGCGACGGTGTTTCTATCCAGGTCAAAGAAATTGCCAGCGTGGAGGATTCCTGGCAGAAAATTAGGCGGATCGTCCGCGTCAACGGCAAGCCCGGAATCCGGCTCTCTGTCAGCAAGCAGTCCGGGAAAAACACAGTGGAGGTCGCCAAAGCCGTCCTCAAAGAGATCGAAAACGTTCGGAAAGACATTCCCCAAATCACCCTGACCCCGATCATCGACTCCTCCAAGTACATCGAGAACTCCATCAAGAATGTCGGAAGGGCAGCTCTGTACGGAGGATTGCTGGCGGTCGTGGTGCTGCTGGTTTTTTTGCGCAATTTCCGGAGCACGACCGTTATCGCAACCGCCATTCCCATCTCGATCATCGCCACCTTCGCCCTGATCTACTTCGGCGGTTTCACCTTGAACATCATGACCCTCGGAGGACTCGCTCTGGGGATCGGCATGCTTGTGGATAACGCCATCGTGGTCCTGGAAAATATATTCCGGCTTCAAGAAACAGGGAAATCGCCGGTAAAAGCGGCCATCGATGGCACAAGCGAAGTCACCGCCGCTATCATCGCGAGCACCTTGACCACTCTTGCCGTATTCCTCCCTCTGATTTTCCTGAGGGGAATGTCCGGGATCATGTTCAAGCAGCTTTCCTACGTCATCGCCTTTTCGCTTTTCTGTTCTCTCCTCGTAGCTTTGACTTTGGTTCCCATGCTTTCGAGCAGAGTTCTCCGAACCACAAAAATCGATCACTCGGCGAAACAATCAACAAAGCTGAAGCTTTACACCCTGACCGGACGATTCTTCACGAACCTGGAGAACAAGTACAAAGAACTTCTTCATTACTCCCTGGATCACCGATCCCTGGTTCTGGGGATCGCTGTCGCGCTTTTTATCGGAAGCCTTTTTCTTGCCCGGCTCGTGGGCAATGAATTCATGCCGGAGGCTGATGAGGGAGAGGTCCGGATTTCGGGCGAAATGGAAGTGGGAACGCGCCTGGGAATCATGGAAGAAAAGTTCAACACGGTAGCCGCGATCGTGCGAAAGGATGTGCCCGAGATATCGAGCGTCGTGGAAAGCATCGGGGGATCGGGATTCCGCGCATCCGGCTCCCATGTGGGAGAAATGAGGATCTCCCTCGTTCCCCAGTCGGAGCGTTCAAGGTCATCTGAAGAAATCGCCACAGCCCTCCGTAAAAAACTTGCTAGTATTCCGGGCTTCACGACACGGCTCCGAACAGGCGGGGGACTCTTTATCCTGAGGATGGGACAAGGAGGAGGGGACCGGGTCCAGGTCGAGGTCCGGGGATACGATCTGGAAATTGCGGACGCCCTTGCCAGAGAAGTCATGAAGCTCGTGGAAGAGGTCGATGGCGTCACGGACGCCCGGTTGAGCCGAGAGATCGGCACGCCAGAGGAGATCATCGTCATCGACCGGCAAAAAGCCGCCGACATGAAGCTCACCGTCTCCCAGATCGCCAATACCCTTCAAACTTTCCTCACAGGTACACGGGCAAGCAACTACCGCGAGGGCGGAGATGAGTTCTGGATCCGTGTCAAGGTCAAGGACGCCGAACAGATGAGTCTTGACGACCTCCTGGACCTGACGCTAACCAACAACGAGGGACAACCCGTGATGCTGAGAAATGTGGTCAACGCGCAGCCGAGAAGGGGCCCGGTCCTGATCCAGCGGAAAGACCAGGAGCGCATCGTCACGGTCTCCGCCAACATAAGCGGGAGAGACATGGGTTCGATCATTGGCGATATCCAACAAAAACTCCGCTCCCTTCCCGTACCTAGAGATTTTTTGATACTCTTCACGGGAGACTTCGAAGAACAGCAAAAGGCGTTCCGGGAGCTTTTGCTCGGCCTCATCCTGGCCTTGATGCTGGTCTACATGGTCATGGCGTCTCTGTATGAATCGCTCCGCGATCCTTTTGTCGTGATGTTCTCGATTCCCCTGGCCGCTATCGGGGTCATCCTGATCCTTTTCCTCACCAACACCACCTTCAACGTGCAGTCCTATATCGGCTGTATCATGCTGGGAGGGATCGTGGTCAATAACGCCATCCTGCTGGTGGACTACACCAACCTTCTCCGCCGCCGGGACAAGATGCCGATTAGGGAAGCCATCGAAGAGGCCGGACGCAGAAGGCTCCGCCCCATTTTGATGACGGCCACGACAACCATTTTTGCCCTGATCCCTCTTGCCCTCGGCCTATCGGAAGGTGGAGAGGCCCAAGCTCCCATGGCCAGGGCCGTCATCGGAGGACTGCTCAGCTCTACCCTCATTACGCTGGTGATCATTCCCGTCGTGTACTCGGTTTTCGAAGGCCAGGGAAAAAAGAAAGTGGTATCTGTCGAACCGGCGTTATCCCCCGGACAAAGCGGTTCTGAATAAGATCGGGAAAGAATCTTTTTTTCCGTGGATATCTAAAGACGCAGTCTAGGCATTTGACTGTCGTTTTCCCCTGTGATAAGACCACATTGACCTCGTCTTTTTCCTGTGATAAAAGATTCCTGATCCTAATGAGTATTCATCCTGGAGATTAATACCATGGTAAAGAAAATATCCATATTCCTGGGGATCGTTTTGCTGCTGGGGACGGCCGCTTTGGCCATCGCTGGGGAGGGTCGTCTCGATTTTGTCGAAACGGAGGTCATCCTGTTTCCCGACGGCAAAGCCTCCATCGAATACGTGGTCCGCTGGATCGTGACGGCAGGAGAATTCCACGGATTCTATTTCTCGGGATTCGACAGGCTGATTCCCCGGTTCGACACCCAGAATGCCGCCGGTATCGACAGCCGCGGCAACACCTATGGCCTCGACATCAAAAAGGTGAAGGCGGACATGTACGACATCGTTCTGGCCAACGGGGTCGGGGTATCCTCGGGACATGTGACCTACCGCTTTCGCTTCGCTGCCGATATGGCCGAAGCCGGATACCTTGCCCCGACAACCGCCGCAGAAGACCGTAAGCTTGTCGTGTTCAACTGGGCGCCGACCGATTGGGATCAGCCCCTGGAACATTACACGGTCAAGGTCATCTATCCGATAGAATACACATCCTCCCAAACGAATCGAGCCGACATCGAAGCCGCGCTCCTGTCCCGCGGATTTGCCACCGAACGGTTCATGAACCAGGAATACAGGATCGACTACCGCCTCCGCAAGATCGGGGAAAGACAGCACATCGAAGTCCTCCTTCACAAAGAAAATGCCCGCACCATGTATCATTTCCGCATCCAGCAGTACATCGATGCGGATGTGTTCCCGCAGATCGATGCGACCAGCCGGGCTGGTAAAATCCCATACTCCGCAGATCGGTCGGCAGTCCCCCCCGAACAACTCCGCACGAAAACGAGCGGGATTCCCAAATCCCGGAGGAACCTGCTGATCGGATTTGTCGTGATGCTGCTCTCCGGTATTTTCGGCGTATCCCGGAAACACCGGTCTATGGTCAAGGCTCAGTCTGAACTGGACCAGGTCCAATGGGTCAGGGAGGACTGGGAGCCCCCCAAGATCGAGCTGGCTTCTTTCCGCAAGCCGGGCAAGATCGCAGAAGACCTGGATCCCATCGAGGCCGGCATGTATATCGGCGTGCCCTACAAGCAGATCTTTTCCACCATCCTGTCCCAGCTGGTGAAACGCAACTGCCTTGAAGTCGTCAACCGGGATCCACTCAGGGTGGAAGTTGTAACGCCTCTTCCCGTTCCTTACGGCGAGTTGAGCCCTTACGAACAGAAGATGTACAAGGCCGCAAAGGATGACGGGATGTTCAGCGAGCAGGAACTGAACGGCCTTTTGAAGGAGGTCGTTCACAATGTCCAGCAGAAAGCCTGGGACTGCGACATCGAGGCCACCAAAAAATATTACAGCGACCTGATCGCTCAAGCCTTCGGGCCCCCGTCCGAAAAGCCCTCCGATAAGGAAGATCCCAGGCGCCGCAGAGACGATCCGGTAAGCAGCTGGTGGTACTGGTACCACTGGCGCTATGGAATGCACCGCCACTACGATCCCACCAGGTACGACCACGAATACGAGGCATCGCTGCCCGTGGATCCAGATACCGTGAATTTTCAGGAATACCTGGGAGCGGCAGCAGAGGGCATCAATGCCTGTCACGCCGCCTGCCACGATGCCTGTCACAGCGCATGTCACTCGGCCTGCCATTCCGCATGTCACTCGGCCTGCCATTCCGCATGCCATTCTGCCTGTGTCAGCGGGGGCGGGCACTGATGGCGTCCGTTTCCCATGACCTGGACTGGATCGACCGGTTCGTCGATCGGATCCGCCCTTATATCCATGTTCGCATAACCGACCGGGTTCTCATCCGACTTCCAAACCAGGCTTTCAAACTCAATAAAACAGGAGCCCGTGTGCTGCACCACATCCTTCATGGAGGCTCGATCCGGGACATCCTCAAAGCCAGACCCTTCGATCACGCTCTTCCCTCCCAGCTCCAATCATTTTTCACCGACCTATCCCGCATGCTGGATTCCGCCATCTGCGACGCCTATCGATCTCCTTCTCTCGAGCGGGTAACGTTCGGCCTCGGGTACATCGAACTGCCCGTCCTCTCCGAAGTGGCCTTGACCTGGCGCTGCAATATCAAATGCCGCTTTTGTTACGCCTCCTGTACGTGCGTCTCGGAAACCCATGAGGAAGCCGGACTGAAAGAGCTGGATAGAGACGCGGTCAAAAATATTCTGTATATCATCTGCCGCGACGCAGAAGTGCCCAGCGTGTCTTTTACCGGGGGAGAGCCGGCTCTGCGGGACGACCTCGCTGAACTCGTAGCCTATGCAGCCGGACCGCTCAAAATGCGCGTGAACCTGATCACGAACGGAACGCTGATTTCCGGAAAGATGGCAAAAAGCCTCAAAAAAGCCGGGCTGGCTTCTGCCCAGGTCAGCATCGAATCTCCCGATCCGGACGTCCACGACCATATCGTCGGTGTCAAAAACGCGTTTCAGGCATCCGTGAACGGACTTAAGGCATTGAAAGCCGCCGGGATTTCTGTCCATCCCCATGCCACCCTGTGCCGGCTGAACCAGCATACCCTTCCGCAAATGGTCCGGTTCGCCCGGTCGCTCGGGGTAGATCGATTTTCCCTTAACATGATCATCCCGGCCGGACGGGGGACTGGCGATGACCTGGCGATAAAATACAGCGAAATCGAAGATATGGTGTTAGAAATCAAGGCTTCGGCAGAAAAAAACAAAGTTCGCTTCATGTGGTATTCTCCGACCCCGATGTGCCTGTTCAATCCGGTCTCCCATCAGCTTGGAAACAAGGGGTGCAGTGCCTGCGAAGGCCTGCTTTCCGTGGATCCTTTCGGCAGGGTCCTCCCCTGCTCCAGCTGGAAAGAGCCCGTGGGGAATCTGCTCACAGATGGATTCCGCTCCGTCTGGTTCGGCGAACAGGGAAAAGCGCTGCGGGAGAAACGGGAGGCGCATCCGGAATGCCGAAAGTGCGAACATTTCGCCGTCTGTCATGGTGCCTGCCCGCTGTACTTCAAAGTTCACGGGTACGGCGAACTTCAAGGGCCGCTGGCTAAATTAAAAACGAACCAGGCACATAATCAGAGGAGTAGCCTATGACATCCCTTACACGTTTATTCGGATTCCCCCCGCCGGACCGGCGGGACAGCGTGCGGTTTCATTTTGCCAAAAATCTTCCTTATAACACGCGCATCGGCCTTGCGCTTTCGTTGATGGTCGCGGGATTTGCCGTACAACTTTATTTCATGAAGGTATTATACGGGGCTCCCTTATTGTTTATCGGCATCTGCCTGGTCCTCGTCAAAGGATACGACAGCCGGCTGCGGATCAAAGGATTCACACAGGACCTCAGCTGGAAGACGGTCGAGATCGAAAAAATCCGGGAGATCGATGCGCTCCGGAAAAAGAATAAAAAATGGGACCGGGATGCGCTGGACATCTCGAACTGGCTCGGCGTTATAAACCTCATCCTGGTCGCCGGCGTGGCGCTTGCAGGCGCTTTTATCCTCGGGCAGCTGGCGAACGATTGGCAGGTCACGGCAATCCTGGCCATCGATATCGCTATTATCATGATCCCCCTGTGGTTTTCCGGCATGAGGTTCATCTTGAAGCAGCCTAACCTGGCCATCAAAGTCAGGATGATCTTGGAGTTGCACGAAGTCTTTCAAGACCTCAAAAAGGATGGAGAAGAATTCCGGCCGGCCCTGATGCTGTCCCGGGGGTCAGACGACAAAACCATCCCGAACGATGCCCGGTTTTCGGTGGCGATCCCCAATTCCCCGGAAGGATTCTACGGTCTACAGGCCCAGATCAACCTGAATGTGGTCCAGGGAACGAGCTTTCCGTATTTTTACTGCGTGCTGGCAGCCAAACGCGGATTCGGATTATCCCGGCACCGGGAAAAGATCGAGCTCGAAAAAAACATCATCTGCGAATACCAGGAAGACACCAGGGCCGAAGTGCTGGTGATCCGCCAGTACACGACGAAAAAATCCGGCTACCACACCAAAGAACGCCAGTGCACAGCGATCCTCGAAACCGCCCTCAAAGGCGCCCGAACAATTCTGGGAAAATAAGCCCAGTCAGAATTTACCCGGTTTCCCGCCAAGGCGCATGACCAGGCTTTTCCGCTTGTGCCATTTTTCCTCGTTTTGCCCGCCTTGCCCCGCATCCATGAGACGGGTCAATTGAACTTTCTCAAAACCTTTGACGCAGCTATCTAGATCCTGAGAATTCGCATCACTCGTCCCGTACCGAATCAGCCGGGTTGGCGATCGCGGCGCGGAATCCCTGGAGGCCGACCGTAGCAAGGGCTATCAGCAGGGCCCCGGCAGCAGCCACAAGAAAAACGAACAGACCCATGTCGATGCGGTAAGCAAAATCCTGGAGCCACTTATTCATGGAAAACCATGCGACCGGCGCGGCGAAGATAACGGACAGGAGGATGAGCCGGACAAACCTTTTGGACAGCATCGTGATGATATCCGATGTCGAGGCTCCCAGCACTTTCCGGATGCCGATCTCTTTTCTCCTCGAACGGGCAACAAAGGAGGCCAGGCCGAACAGGCCGAGACAGGCGATTATAAATCCCAGGGCCGTGATGATCGCCAGAAGCCTGCTCATTTGCTGCTCATACCGGTATTCTCTGTCGAAGCTCTCATCCAGGAAGGCATACTCGAAAGGGACTCCTGGAAAATGATCGTCCCATGTGCTGCGGATGAACCGCATGAGATCATTCAAGTTCTCAACACGGATAGAAAGGGTGATGGCTTCGAAAAGGGAATTTTCGATATCCATGACCAGGGGCTCCACCATTTCCTGCATCCCCCGGTAATGGAAATCATCGGTGATCCCGATGATTCGCTTGTTCAATCTATGATAGGATGCCATGAAGTTTTTCCCCAGGGCTTCTTCAGGCGTTGAAAAACCCAGTTCTTTGACTGCGGCTAGGTTGATCAGGTACCCTTCTCTCTCATCATTTTCCAAGCCGCGCTGGAAGGATCTTCCAGCCACCATGTCGATCCCATATTCGGATATGAAATCATAGTCCATGGTGATGACCTTGATGAACGGGACACCTTTGAAATCTCCCATTCTCGGCGTCAAATAATATCCGCTATTCGTCCTGTCTCCGGGCACAGAGGAGGACACGGTGGCCCCGATGATCGAAGGATTCTGCTTGAAGTCATTTTTGATGGCTTCGTAATCCCTTCTTAAATGGGGCAAATTGCTTTTGACACGGAGAACAAGCTTTTGCTCGAGGTCGAATCCCAAAGCCCGTCCTTTCATGTATTGGAGTTGCTTGAAAACGGTAAACGCGCAGATGACGAGAAAAATGGAGATGGCAAACTGCCCGACTACAAGAACCTTCTGGGTGAAAGCTCCCCGGGAGGAGGAGGATGATTTTCCATGGAGAACAGATATCGGATTAAAAGCTGTGAGAATCAGGGCCGGATAGATTCCCGAACCGATGCTGACTACTAGAAGTAAAGCTAGCAAAGATAAAATCACTAGGGGCTGTCCAAGCCCAGCCAAGGTCAATTCCGTTCCAGCCATCTTATTGAATGGCAAGAGAAGAAGAGACGTCAGCCCGAAGGCCAGAATAAAGGCCAAAAAAGTGATCAGGAACGATTCCCCCAGGAACTGCCACATTAGCTGCCAGCGCTGAGCGCCCACCACCTTGCGGAGGCCGACCTCCTTGGTCCGGGTCGTGGAAAGGGCAGCGGAGAGGTTGATAAAATTCATGCACCCGATAAGAAGGATCAAGAAGGCGATAATGGAATAAATATAAAGGTAATACCAGTTGCCGGGCGGTTCGATCTCTCTCATCAAGTTGGAATGCATATGGATCCTTGTCACAGGCTGGAGAAAAAAATCGTGCAGATCCATTTTCCGGTTGTAATTTTCTGAATAACTTTGGATCATAAAATCGGAAATCGGCTTGAGTCCCTTTTCAAAACCCGCGACATCTGTGCCTGCTGTCAGTTTCACGTAGGTGTATTTCGGTTTCGGGTTAAACCAATCTTCCTCGAAAGAAGCAACGTTGCTCCTCATGTTCGCCATGGACAGGAACATGTCGTATTTCAGGTGGGTGTTGGCGGGCGCGTTTTTGATGAGGCCCGTCACTTCGTAATTCTGGAGTTCCACGACTCCGGTATCGTAATCGATCTCGATCTGGAGAGTCTTCCCTAACGGGGATTCTTCGCCGAAATATTTGTCCGCCATTCCTTCTGTAATGACGACCGAATTGGGGTTGGCAAGGGCAGTCTGGGGGTTTCCTTGGATGAAAGGCATGTGGAACAGCGCAAAAATATCCTCGTCTGCGAACCAGATGCGGTTTTCGAAATAGCGCTTTTCGCCTTTAACCACAAGGACGTGGCTTGCGTTCTCATAGGGAGGGACCACCCTCACGGCCTGTTCCACCTGGGGATAGCTTCTTTTGAGCTCAGGTCCCAGAGGCGCAGGCGTGGCTACAAACCAGTGCTCCCCGACGATATTGATCCGGTGCACGGCCACCCTGAAGATGCGGTCTGCATTTTTGTGAAAAGCATCGTAGGAGAGTTCATTTTTGACATAGAGTATAATCACAGCGCAGCACGCGAGTCCGAACGAGAGGCCCACGATATTGATCAAGGAATAGACCTTCTGGCGCTTGATTTTTCTCAAGCCGATCCTCAAATAATTCGAAAGAAGGGGGGGGATCCAGCGGCCTCTTTTCTCGGGAGGCCGTCCGTCGATATGGCGGGTATCTGTCTTGTAATAGTCTTCGCCGATAGCGCTTGCTTCCCCGATTTTTGCCACGGCCTCATCGAATGCTTCCCTCTCCGATGAGCCAATGCTCACGAGATGATCGATCTTATCTCTGAGATGGTTTTCCAGTTCCTCCTTGTAGCCATCCTCCAGGGCATCATTCTTGTTTAGAATTTTCCGCCATTGTTTTATCGCTTTGTCGAGATCGAACATTCGTCGCTCCTTTTGTTCTTTTTCCCTTTCAATCGAACGAAGGCGAGGGTTTCCACAGCCCGGAGAGCACCTTGTGCACCTTCATCCACTGTTTCTTTTCGCTTTCCAGCTCTTTCCGACCCTCTTCGGTAAGACTGTAATACTTGCGCTTCCGCCCCTTCTTGGAGATCTTCCATTGGGAACGGATGAGATTTTCCTTTTCCATGCGGTGAAGGACCGGGTAGAGCATCCCCTCAGACCATTCCAGAGTGCCCCCGGATAGCTGGATAACATCGTGGATAATCTGGTACCCATATTTCTCTCCGCGGGATAGGATGGTCAAAATTAAAGGTTTGGTCGAAGCGGCCATCAAATTTTTCGATATCATTGTTCCTCTCTCATGCCTAGATTCTATAGGTATTATACCTAGAATCGTTAGGTATATCAAGAAAAATTTTCGCGGGAATAGCCCGCACATTCGGATGTACATACATTAGAAAGAGGGTTGTCGTTACCGGCCGGATTGACTTAACATCTTTTCGGTTTTATCCTAAAATCGGTTCGATATCGCATCGGAAAAGTTGCGATGGGGGTATATATTAATAAGGATAAACATCGGGAGGGAGAAAATGAAAAAAACAACCCTGTGTCTTGCGGCGATCGCTCTCTGTTTTTGTTCCCTATATCCACAGGAAAAATCCGCGGAAACGATCCCGCTCACTTTGAAGGACTGCATTTTAAAAGCCATGGAGGAGAATCTGGATATTGCGGTCCAGGCTTATGACCCCGCCATTTCCGAGATATCCGTCACCCAGGCCAAAGAAATCTACTGGCCTCAAATAGGAATTGGCTATACTAACTACAACTACAACCGTCTCTCGAACTGGGCCGTCGAGGGAAGCAATTACACGACCCAAAATTTGAATTACAGCTTTTCGTTGCATCAGCAGGTTTTTACAGGAGGAAATATCAATATAAATCTCTTCAGTGCAAGCAGTGATACGACAAGGGCCCTTACACTGGTAAATCCCAGCTACACAGGCCAACTCGAGCTCAGCCTCAATCAACCCATTCTTAGAGGATTCGGATCGATGAGCAAAACCAACATCGATATCAAAAAGGCCCAAAACTTGAGCGACATATCCGTGACGGGGCTGAAATCCAGCCTCATCCAAAAAGTCTACGATGTGGAGTCGGCGTACTGGAACCTGGTTTACGCCATCGAGAGCCTGAAGGTGAACGAGGCGATCCTCGACCAAACCAAAGAACGGCTGAATATCACAAAAGAGGCGGAACGGATCGGGGTCAAGTCATCTCTGGACGTCCTGGGTACCGAGACCGAAGCCGCCAATTTCGAGAACAGGGTCATATCCTCCCGCGCCCTGGTCGCGACCTACGAAGACAGGCTCAAAGGCATTCTCAGCTTCCCGGCTGAGGGCCTCGTCTCATCCAAATCTTTGAGTCCCACGGATGAACCTATCCTGGAAAAACTCGACCTCAGCTTCGAGGAGGCGCTCGAGATCGCCTATGCCGAAAGTCCCTCAATGGAAAAATATTTGAAGGAGATCGAGAACACCCGGCTGGATGTCAAATACTATAAAAATCAACTGCTTCCCCAACTGGACCTGGAAGCTTCCCTCTGGTTCGACGGGCAGTCAGGGGACCAACTGATTTACAAAAATAACGATCCTTACTCGGGCGAAATCATCGATAAGATCGAGGGAAGCCGGTTCGATTCGATACAAGATGTTTTCGGTTTTAAATACAGGAATTGGTACCTGAGATTGAACCTGACCCTTCCCCTGGACACCCTCTTCTCGAAGGCCGGCCTCGCCAAGGCCAGGCTCGAAGAAGAGAAAAAACTCAAGGAAATAGAGAAAACGCGGCAGGAGATCTACTACGCCGTCCTGGAAGCCTATAAGGAACTGCAAAACAGGGAGAAGGAGGTCGAATCCGCAACCCGCTACCGGCAGTTGGCGGAAAAAAGACTCGAGGCCGAAGAGCAGAGATACAACCTCGGCCTTGCCGGGAACGAATGGCTTTTCCAGTATCAGAGAGATGTGGCGAATGCGAGGGTGAGCGAAATCAAAGCGATCGTCGATTACAAGATTTCCGTTGCAAAACTGGAATGGAGCCTGGGCGTTAGCCTGAAGAACAAGAATATCGCCTTCAGGCAATTCGAATTTTAGATATCTTCATTTATAATCCAAGGAATCCTTCTCTTTTTTTCTCCGTTTAATCCCGGATCTCTATCGAATCACCCTGAATAATTCAAAGATTCTTCTTTTTTTTGCTCAAACCACACGGGAAAAACGACAAAAGGAGTGCTCACGCGGCCGCGATGGAAGGCCCCAGAGCCTTTTCGGAAGAAAAATGGCTGAAAATACGAGAATTCGACGAACACAAACATCCAAGATCATCCGGACACTCTTTCTGGTTTTATTCATTTCCTCCACGGCCGTTCCTTCAATCCTTCCCTCAACCCCCTCTCTCATGGAAATCCCGGAAAAGCCCGAAGCATTCAGAGGCGTGTATTTCCCATCGGCAAGCCTCTACGGCAGGAGCTTCGAAGGGATCGTCCATTATATGAAAGCTGCCGGAATGAACCTGGCTGTGCTTCATGCCAAAGATCCCAGGGGCCGTCTGTTCTGGAATTCAAGGAACAGCACGGCCGTAACGATGAGCGCCATAGCCCCCAACGCGGCTCTTGAAACCGCCATCCCTACGCTCAAAAAAAACGGTATATGGACTGCCGCCAAGCTGGACGTTTTCCAGGACAGCCTGCTAGTAGCGAGCCATCCTGAAATGGGCGTCAGAGATTCGAAAACCGGCGAGCTCTGGGCAGACCACAAAGGGCTCCACTGGGCCAATCCCTATGACGTCAGGGTATGGGAGTACACGATCGCACTCTGTCAGGAACTCATTGCGCTGGGAGTGGATGAAATCCAGTTCGACTACGTCAGGTTTCCGAGCGACGGGGACATGTCCACTGTCGAATACCCGATTTCCATCGAAGGGATGAGCAAGGAAGAATGCATCGGTAAATTCCTGGCCTATGCGAACACCGTTCTTAAGCCTTCCGGTGTCCTCATTTCCGTCGACCTTTTTGGCATGGT
>Ga0180438_10003026_pt1 | contig 26164 bp, 26 predicted proteins | sample SS_ome_12_FD_132455 | JGI IMG/M metagenome (GOLD analysis project Ga0180438, IMG submission 132455) | Hypersaline lake sediment archaeal communities from the Salton Sea, California, USA - SS_3_D_2 metaG | ecosystem: Environmental > Aquatic > Non-marine Saline and Alkaline > Hypersaline >... | reverse complement strand
CTGGGGCCGGATGAAGCCGAACCCCTGTTGATTTTTCGGAAAACCACGATATCCCTGATGCCTCAAACGGCCTGGCAGTTTGGAGAGGATACGCCCACGATTCCGGTGGATGGCTGGCTGCAGGGAGCGGTCATGCGATTTGGGAAGGGACGGATCGCCGTGTTCGGCGAGGCGGCTATGTTTACGGCGCAATCTGTGGGGGATGGGCAGCGTTTGTTTGGCATGGGATCGCCGGGTGCTGAACAGAATCAGCAGTTTCTGCAGAATATCATGCACTGGCTGTCGGAACGTTTTTAGAGGAATGAGGAAAAGCCATGCCGTGCAATCACTATAAAAAGTTCGCCTTAGGAAAGATGGGCCAAGAGGCATTCCGAAAGCACGCCCGCTCATGTTCCGTGTGTCGTGATCTGATGGAGAAGGATGCCGATCTACTCTCTCTGGCCAAGTCGCTAAAACAACCCGTCCACGCGCCGCTGTTATGGAGCCGCATCGAACGAAGTCTCGATTCAGAGGCGCGTAGTACGGAGCAAAAACGCGTCCTTCGTTTTCCACGCAGGACATATGCGGTACTACGTTTTGCGGCCGTCCTGGTCGTCGTGGTAACTTTGGGCGTTATGATGTGGACAAAGTCTCAGCGTGAGCCGTCGGCATCCAAGCTGCTTGCGCAATCGGCCCTGGAGAAAGTCGAGCGGCAGGAGCGGGCCTATCTGAAGGCCATCGAAGATTTGGAGAAAATGGTTCAGCCCAGGATGTCACGTATGGACGTGGAACTGGCGTTGCTTTACAGAGATAAGCTGGAGACCATCGATACACAGATCCAGCGATGCCGGGAGGCGCTGGCCGATAATCCGGCCAACGCGCATATTCGCAGATACATGCTGGCAGCGCTGCAGGAGAAAACAAAAACGCTTCGAGAGATAATGCGTACATGAATCCTTGTTTCAACGGTTGCATCCAACCCGGAATCATCCGAATGACCGATTTTTCGAGGAGGCACTCATGCATAGACGATTTTTAGCGACAACGGCGTTGGGACTCTTTTTCGTCATGGGTATTCTGTCTGATGTGCACGCATCCGACGATCCGAGTCCACGAAGCCAGCAATCCAAAACGTTTTCCCAGCGTATTACTTCGGCGCCGGGGAAAACGCTGTACATCGACGAGACTCAGGCCGACATCACCATCATCGGTTCGGCGGGCAATGAGATCACTGCCGAAGCGCTGGTGGAGGTGAAAGACAGCGACAGGGAATTCGTGGAGCAGTATCTCCAGCACACGGAATTGATCCTCGAACCGTACCGGGATGGATTTCGGGTGGCCCTGGAAACGCCCCACTACAGGGGGAGCAGACAGGCTGGGGATATTACACGTCTTTTTAACCGAATATTTCGCGGTGATTTTCATCTTTCGGTCTCGACAGAGCTGGAGATTCGCGTGCCCGCGCGTCACTCCCTGGATGTGGAGAATGAATACGGCGATGTGCACATCCAAAACGTGACTGGGAGTATGATGGTAGACAATACATCCGGTGAAGTTGTCATCGAAGATTGTGGCGGGGAACTGGACCTGAAAAACAGTTATGCGTCGGTTGAGGTTCTGGAATTCGCGGGGCACGTCAACGTGGATGCTTCCAGCGGTGATGTCTCTCTGAAGAATATCATGGGAAACGCCTTTGTCGAGAATAGTTACAAAACGGTTCGGTTTACGAAGATTGAGGGTTCTCTCATCATCGATTCCCAGAGCAGTTATGTGTACGGCAGTCATGTTTTGGGTGATTGTGAGATTCGAACCTCGTACAAAGAGATCGATGTCGGGCGTGTTCGCGGCAGACTGGAGATCGATGGTGGGAGTTGTGTGGTGAGTGTGAACGATGTTTCCAAGGATGTCGTGATTGCCAACAGTTACAAATCCGTGACCGTGGACAGCATCGGAGGAGCGTTAACTGTCAACGGACAGTCCAGCGATGTGACGGCGGAAAACGTCGTGGGGGATGTCTCCATTGAATCCTCGTACAAACCCATACGCGTGGAGCATGTACAGGGCGATTTGACGATACGCAGTCAGTCCAGTCCGGTAGATGTCCGTGATGTCGCTAAGAATGTATCCATCCGGACATCGTACAAAATGATTCAGGTGGAAGACGTCCGGGGATCACTGGAAATCGATGGATCGTCCTGTCCTGTAACAGCACGAGATATCGTTGGTGAGGTCTCCATCATCTCTTCATACAAGGATATTCTAGTGGAGAACGTGGGCGATGGCCTGAGTATACGCACGGGCTCGGGTACCGTCACGGCCAGGGATATCAAAAAGGATGTCACCGTGGTATCCACGTATAAGCCGCTGCAGTTCTACGATATTGGGGGTGACTTGGAAATCGACGGCGGATCATGCAGTGTAATGGCAGAAAACATCGGCGGCGATGTGAAGGTGACCAATTCCTACAAATACGTCGTCCTGAAGGGAACGTCGGGATCGATTTACGTGCGTGGCAGCAGCAGCCCCATCGAAGTGTCCGGCATTCGCACACTGCCGGCGGATGCGAGGATTGAGCTGGTAACGACGTACAAGCCCATCACACTGACCCTGCCCGCCGATGCCAACGTGGCCATATCAGCCCAATCCACGTACGGGAAGATTCGTTCCGACTTTCCCGTGTATCTCAACGACGATGAGAAGAGCGCCCGTCTGGAGCTGGGCAAAGGAAGCGTTTTTGTCCGTCTTGAAACGAGTCAGGATATCTCACTGAGGAAAGAATAAAGCGGCGTGTGTCGTGTACAATCGGGTTATTCGGTCTTTGTCACGAGTTCGATCATCGTTTTACCGATGTAGGTATTATCATGGATGCCCCCAAATAGGGCGCTTCCCGGTCCGAAGCTAAACAAGGGAACCATCTCGCCTGTGTGAGAGGCCGTGGTAAAATCCGCGCGACGAATGATTCGATCCTCCACAGAACCGTCTTCCAGGGCGAAGCCGCCTGTTTCATGGTCTGCCGTGACTAGGATGAGTGTTTTATCGTCTTTTTCAGCAAAATCCAAACCCACGCCCACGGCCTCGTCAAAATCGATCATCTCCTGGATGATGTACTCGGTGTCGTTGTCGTGTCCTCCCCAATCGATCTGAGAGCCTTCCACCATCAGGAAAAATCCACCATCACTGGCAGACAGGAGTTGGATGGCTTTCCGAGTCATATCGGCCAAGGAAACGAGCCTGTTCTTTACCCTGGGCAGGTCGCACAATGCAAACAGACCGACTGCTTTATCCACATCTTCCAATGCCCTGAATGCTTCCTGTGTCTGGACGACATGGTGCGACGTCTCCCATCTATGAATCAGGTTTTTGTCGTCCCGTCGTTTACTCTCCTGGACCGTCTGGGGGAGAAAATAGGCCAACCCACCTCCGAATAATACATCCACTGCACTCTCGACAAGCTGTTCAGCGATTTGCCGTTCTTTATCCCTGTCGTCGATATGCGCCGCGAAACAGGCCGGGGTCGCATGGGTGATACAGCAGGTTGCCACGAGACCCGTGGATTTTCCCCTCTCCTCGGCATATTCCAGGACGGTTTTGAGTCGTTCCCCGGCGGGTGTAACAGATATGGTCCCATTGGTGGTCTTAGTGCCTGTGGCCATGGCTGTGGCACTAGCCGCAGAATCCGTGATATACTCATCGATGGCATGCGTCGTAAGCAGACCCATCGTCTTGAATCGAGTTAAATGAAGTGTTCCGTTCACGGTGAAACCGGCCGTAATATGAGCCACACCCATGCCGTCGCCGATGAACAGGATGATGTTTTTCGGAGTGCTGGATTGAGCTAACGTAAACGTCGAACCGAACAAGAGGATAATAGAGAGGATGAATACCATGCATCGACTGCTGAATGGATATCTATGTTGTGACATCGGAATCATCTCCTTCATCGTGTGCGTGATTCGGGGATAGATAAGATACAAAATTTTTTAAATAAATCCATTGAAATTCGTCGTTGATCGTTGTATATTAATTATCAATTCGAAGGAATGTTTGAACGTCATTTCATGAGATCCGCCCTTTGCCTATGAAACGACCCATCCGTCAGATGATCCACGAGTTCCGAGCCCATTGGAAAAATTATGTATTCCAGAGTTTGTTTGCCACGGTTGTCATGGTTGGGGTGTTTATCGTGCTGACCCTGCAGAACGTCGTGGTCGTGGCATCCCTTGGTTCTACGGCATTTGTGATTTTTGCCCTGCCCAAGAGCATCACGGCCCAAGCCCGAAATGTGATTGGTGGTAACATGGTTGGACTCTTGGCAGGCTCGCTCTGCGCTCTGATACCGCAACCTCATTATATTGTGTCTCTTCTGGTGTATGCATTGGCCGTGGGCAGTTCGATCTTTATCATGGTCGTGACGGATACAGAGCATCCGCCAGCGTCGGGATTGGCATTAGGCGTGGCTGTATCGGGCTTTTCCTGGAGTGTCAGTATTGCTGTTGTGACGGCCGTGATTGTACTTTCTCTGGTTCATCATTTCTTCAAATCGATGATACGTGACTTGGTTTAACATTATTGGAGTCATTCCATGCAAGATTATCTGTTCTGGTTTATTCCCTTTGGATCGATTCTGGCTTTGCTGTTCGCATGGCTGTTTTTCAAGCAGATGATGAGAGAAAGCGAAGGTACGGAAAAAATGGCCAGTATCGCTGCTCATGTGCGTAAGGGCGCTATGGCCTATTTACGACAACAGTACAAGATCGTAACCATCGTTTTCATCATCCTGACGTGTTTTTTTGCGTTTCTGGCCTACGGACTCCATCTGCAGAATCCTTGGGTGCCCTTTGCATTCCTCACCGGAGGATTCTTCTCGGGTTTGGCTGGATTCTTTGGTATGAAGACGGCAACTTATGCATCGGCACGAACGGCTAACGCCGCCCGGAATTCCTTGAATGCTGGCCTGAGAGTTGCTTTCCGCAGCGGTGCTGTGATGGGACTGGTTGTCGTCGGGCTGGCTCTCCTGGATATCTCCCTCTGGTTTATCGTCCTGAACCGATTTGTCGACGATGCGGATGCTGGTCACAAGCTCATGATCATCACGACAACGATGCTCACTTTCGGTATGGGGGCTTCCACCCAGGCACTGTTTGCCAGGGTTGGTGGGGGTATTTTTACCAAAGCTGCCGATGTGGGAGCGGATCTTGTGGGAAAGGTTGAAGCAGGAATTCCCGAAGACGACCCCCGGAATCCGGCCACTATAGCCGATAATGTGGGCGACAACGTGGGGGATGTGGCTGGCATGGGCGCCGACCTGTACGAGTCGTACGCCGGATCTATCCTGGCCACGGCGGCTCTGGGTGCGGCTGCGTTCATGACAAATCCAGTCATTCAGTTTAAAGCAGTCATCGCTCCCATGTTAATCGGAGCCATCGGCACTGTGCTGTCGATTGCCGGTATTTATATCGTGCGCACCAGGGAGGGGGCCACACAGAAGGATTTGTTGAAATCGTTGGGCAGGGGCGTGAATCTCAGTTCGTTCTTCATCGTCGTCTTGTCCCTGGCCGTCCTTCATCTTCTGGGCATTCCCAATGCCTGGGGTATTTGGGGCTCTATCGTGGCGGGATTGCTGGTTGGCATGGGCATTGGCAAGGTGACGGAATACTTTACGTCTCATTCCTTCAGGCCGACCCAGGCCATCGCAGAGAATACCAGCACAGGACCGGCTACAGTCATCATCTCCGGGCTGGGAACCGGCATGCTCTCCACGGCATTCCCCGTGCTGTTTATCGTCATCGGAACGATCTTCGCGTACCTGTTCGCCTCTGGATTCAACATGAGCAACATGGGCATGGGCTTGTACGGTATCGGCATCGCTGCAGTGGGCATGCTCTCGACGTTGGGTATTACCCTGGCCACCGATGCTTACGGGCCCATCGCGGACAACGCCGGAGGCAATGCGGAAATGAGCGGTCTGGGAGAAGAAGTGCGAAGCCGGACCGATGCCCTGGATGCCCTGGGCAACACCACGGCGGCTACGGGAAAAGGCTTTGCCATTGGTTCCGCCGCCTTGACGGCGCTGGCGCTCCTGGCTTCGTACGTGGAGGAGCTGAAAATCGGGTTGATTCGGATTGGTGAACATGTCCTCCAGTTCACCAACGAGACGGGTGAAGTGGTCAGCCGTATACAGACACAGGCGGCGACACTGAAAGATTTTATGACGTACTACGACGTGAACCTGATGAATCCCAAGGTGCTGGCCGGGGCGTTCATGGGATCGATGATGGCCTTCATGTTCTGCGGCCTGACGATGAAGGCCGTGGGACGTGCTGCGGCTAAAATGGTGGATGAGGTTCGGCGCCAGTTCCGCGAGATCAAGGGCATTCTGGAGGGCAAGACCGAACCCGACTATGCACGATGCGTGGCCATATCGACGCGCGGTGCCCAGCGTGAGATGATGCTTCCGTCATTCTTGGCCATCATTGCACCCGTGGTCATGGGCCTGGTGTTCGGCGTGGCCGGCGTGATGGGACTCCTGGTCGGCGGTTTGGCTGCCGGATTTGTACTGGCCGTTTTCATGGCAAACACGGGCGGTGCCTGGGACAATGCCAAGAAATACATCGAGGAAGGTCATCTGGGCGGAAAAGGTTCCGATGCCCACAAGGCGGCTGTTATCGGCGATACCGTGGGGGATCCGTTCAAGGACACGTCGGGACCGAGTCTGAATATACTCATCAAACTGATGAGTATGGTAGCTATCGTGATGGCCGGCATCACAGTGGCGTTTTCTCTGATCTGATTCGTTTCGAATCATATTTTTGCGGACAAGGCGATCGATGCACCGATTGCTTTTTGTGAACGTAAAATTCTAAACGCTTTGTCGTACAATAACCCTCGTTTTCCTCCTCTCGAACTCATCACTTTGAAACACTATGAACGGCCGGGTGTGACCGGCCTTTTTTGTTTTACATTTCTCCTTGACTTATTCAGTACAATTGATTAAATAAAGACGGTTTGAGGAAAATCAAGCTCAGAATCCGAAACGAAATATGATATCCGGCGATGGCATACCATGATTGCCAGCGTCGTTCAGTTAAAATTGTCCATGCGTGAGAGGCATTGATATGAAAGGAACTGCTCTGGTCACAGGAGGTGCCAGGCGCATCGGACGGGCCATTGCCCTGTCCTTGGCCGAAGAAGGGTATCACGTTGCCATTCAGTACCGTTCCTCTCGAAAAGAGGCCGAGGACGTGGTTCGAGAGATCGAAAACAGGGGCAGAGAAGCCCATGCCTTTGCCTGCGACTTCGACGATATGGAAGACGTCGCCACTCTCATCCCCAGGGTCTTCCAAAGGTTCCCCGACTGCAACCTCCTCGTCAACAATGCGTCCCTGTTCGAGAGAGCCCGCATGATGGAGACGGATCAGGCACTTTTTGACAGGCATTTTAACGCCAATTTCAAGGCGCCGTTTTTTCTCTCTCGAGATTTTGCGCGCCTATGTGCCGAAGGCCACATCATCAATATACTCGACACGAAGATATCAGGCATCCTGATCGAATACTTCATCTACACACTCACGAAAAAAGCTCTGTATGAATTCACACACATGGCGGCTAAGGAGCTAGGACCGGCCATCCGGGTGAACGGGGTATGTCCCGGATTAATCCTTCACTCCGCGTATCGCAAGAAAGAGGATTTTGAGAAAATGGGGAAACGCATTCCTTTAAAGCGTACGGGCAATCCTGAGAGTGTCGTATCGGCCATTCATTTTCTCATCGACAACCCGTTTATTACGGGCGAGTGTATCTTCGTGGATGGGGGTGAACATCTTAAATAACGGAGACCGATCATGATTATCCGGATCAAGAATCTCAGATTGAGGACAGTCGTCGGAATCAATGAGTGGGAGCGCGAGGCACCCCAGGACGTGATCATCAATGTGGAGATGGAATTCGACGGATCCTTGGTCGCTCGCACAGACCGCCTACAGGATACCATCGATTACAAGACGGTGAAGAGGCGCATCATCGATGTGGTGGAAGATTCCAGTTTTTATCTGTTGGATAAACTGGCGAACCGCATTCTTGAAACCGTGATGGAAGAGGAAAAAGTACAACGGGCCATTGTAGAAGTCGACAAGCCTCATGCACTCCGGTTTGCCGATTCTGTCTCCGTAACCTGCTCGGCGCAAAAATGAACAGGACCTTCTACGGGAATCGGATCCAATCATCCGGTATGGATGAAAAAAGAAAATGACGCACACGAAAAAGGGGAGACGTCCAGGAATCACCGATGAACATCCTTTCTCAGATATTTCCAATTCATATATTTTATATAAAATGATACCCGTGTTCCGTGAGGTGTCCGAGGATCGAGAGGCATGAATCAAGTGGTTATCGGCGTTGGATCGAACATCCATCCGGCGGAGAACATCACAAAAGCAAAGGAGGAAATCTTGAGGTCGCATCGCTTGATTGCCGAATCCGCATTGGTGGAGACAAAGCCCGTCGGTTATACGGATCAACCCAATTTTATAAACGGTGCGTTTCGTATCGAGACAGAGTTCGGTTACGGCGACCTGAAAGCCTGGCTACTCAGTACAGAGAGGGCTCTGGGAAGAAAGCGTGGAAAAAACCGGTACGGCCCTCGGCCCATCGACCTGGATATTGTTGTCTGGAACGGAAAAATCGTGGACGATGATTTTTACGAACGTGATTTTCTTCGGAACGCCGTACTGGAAGTATGGCCTGATTTGCGGGTTTGAATGAATGGTGACGGCTCCTTCTGACACTGATTTGAGACGGGAAATTCCGGGAGGATTTGTACCCTACAAATAGTGTGCCAATTTTCTTTAAAATGCTTGACAAAGAGTGAGGGAAGATGTATATTTAGGTTGTCATTTTGATGGCATTTTTTTATGCCTGAAATTGAGTTTCTTGCACTTATGCGTGTTTCAAAAGAGGATGTCGAGAAAATCGCGAAGCTGGCCAAGCTTCGCTTTTCAGATTCCGAGAAGGAAGCCATACGGGCCCATCTTGACCAAATTCTCACGTACGCCGAGAAACTCAACGAACTGGATACACGGTCTGTTGAGCCCACGTTTTCCGTCCAACAGTCCGGTATTGCGATGCGAGAGGATGGAGTGAAACCCTCTCTTTCCCAAGACATTGTTCTCAGGAATGCACCGGATCGGGAGCATGGTTTTGTTCGTGTTCCCAGGATGATTCCGTCGAGTCGAGCCCATGACACCCGCACGCAAAAATAGCATCGTCATCATTCCGGTGCGTTATGATTCCTCCCGCCTTCCGGGAAAGCCGCTGGCCAAGATCGGGCAGAAACCGATGATTCAGTGGGTGGTGGAACGTACGATGCGCGCCTCCCTGATTACCCGCGTTATCGTGGCAACCGATGATGAGCGGATACAATCATGTGTTGAGGATTTTGGAGGAGACGTGGTCATGACGCCTCGAGGGATACCCTCCGGTACGGATCGCGTCGCCTTCGTCGCATCAAACCTGGATGTCGATATTGTTGTCAACGTCCAGGGTGACGAACCGTTTATCGAGCCCGATGAGGTGGATCAGACCGTCCGGATACTCCTTGATGATGATCATGCCGGGATGGGAACATTGGTGAAGAAGATTACCGATGTGGAGGAATTGAGAAATCCCCATATCGTGAAGGTCGTCGTTGATGAACAGATGCATGCGTTGTATTTTTCTCGAGGCGTCGTTCCTTTTACGGGAGATACGAATATCCTGACCGCATTATGCCAGGAGAACACGTTTTACAAGCATGTAGGTATTTATAGCTATCGGAAGGATTTTTTACGTCGTCTATCCCGGTGGGGACCGTCAAAGCTGGAAAAAATCGAGAAATTGGAGCAGCTCCGGGTGCTGGAGAAGGGATACCGCATCAAGGTGGCAGAAACAGCATTCGAGGCTATTGGTGTGGATACGAAAGAGGATCTCCAACGGGCACGTCGCATCGCCGAAGAAAAATACAGTCCGGTCGAGAAAGGGGTCGATTGTGCCGAAGAATAGGACACGATATATTTTCATCACGGGAGGAGTGGTTTCTTCACTGGGTAAGGGTATTGCATCGGCTTCACTGGGAGTCCTATTGAAAATGAGGGGGCTAAAGGTCACCATGCTGAAGATCGATCCCTATTTGAACGTCGATCCAGGGACAATGAGCCCGTATCAGCACGGAGAAGTCTTCGTCACGGACGACGGTGCGGAGACCGATCTCGACTTGGGCCATTACGAGCGTTTCCTCGATACCAGCATGAGTCAGCACAATAACACCACCACGGGCCAGGTGTACGGAGCCGTTATCGAGAAGGAAAGGCAGGGGGAATACCTGGGGAATACCGTTCAGGTGATACCCCATATCACCGATGAGATCAAGAGAAGGATCAGCCTGGTTTCCAAGGATGATGGCGGGGTTGATATTGTGATTGTCGAAGTCGGGGGCACGGTAGGCGACATCGAAGGACTTCCGTTTGTGGAAGCCATTCGCCAGTTTCGATTGGAGAGGGGCATCGGAAACTGTATTAACATTCATCTCACACTCGTTCCTTATATTAAGGCCAGCAGAGAGACAAAGACCAAACCGACACAGCACAGCGTTCAGAAGCTTCGGGAGATCGGCATCCAGCCCGATATTATTCTCTGCCGTACGGAGGGGCCATTATCCAAGGAAGCCAAGGGAAAAATCGCCCTTTTCGGGAATGTGCCCATGGAGTCGGTGATAGAGGGCCTTGATGTCTCGTCGATATACGAAGTTCCTCTGCACCTGGAGGGAGAGGGTTTGGCGAATCAAGTCGTCAAACTCCTGGGACTGAATGCCGGTAGGGTCAAGCTCGATCAGTGGAGCCGATGGGTTGAAAAAATTCGAAATCCCAAACGTCGCGTAAAGATCGCCATCGCCGGTAAATACACAGAACTCTTCGATGCATACAAGAGCATCATGGAGTCGTTTGTGCATGCGGGCGTGGAAAACAACGCCAAGGTAGAGCTGGAGTGGGTCGCGTCCGAGAAATTAGAGCATGATAATGCGGACAAGTATTTGAAGGATGTTTCGGGACTGCTTATTCCGGGCGGTTTCGGCGACCGGGGTATCGAGGGTAAAATCAAAGCCGTGAAGTATGCCCGGGAGAACGATTTGCCATTCTTCGGAATCTGTCTAGGGCTTCAGTGTGCTGTCATCGAGTTTGCGAGATCTGTCTGCGGCCTCAAGAATGCCAACAGCAGTGAATTCTCCGATTGCGGCGACTTTTCCGTCATCGATTTCATGCCGGATCAGGTGACGATTACCAAGAAAGGCGGGACGATGCGGCTGGGTGCCTATCCCTGCGTTTTAAAGAAAGGGACTCGGGCCTATAAAATATATGGGAAGGAAAAAATCTCCGAACGACATCGTCACCGATACGAAGTGAACAACGAATACAGGGATATCCTCGAAAAACACGGTATGGTCTTCAGCGGTATCTATCCGGACAACGATCTGGTTGAAATCATCGAACTGCCGGACAAACGCTGGTTTGTAGCAGGGCAGTTTCATCCGGAATTTAAATCCAGGGCCCTTCGCGCCCACCCCCTTTTCCGGTCGTTCGTCAAAGCAGCCCTGGATTATCAATCGGAGCGACGGTGATGGAGAGCGTGCGTGTGGACTCCATTTCCATAGGTGGGGAGCATCCCCTTGTCCTGATTGCCGGCCCCTGCGTCATTGAGTCGGAAGAGCTGGTGATGGAGACGGCCCGGAAACTCAAAGAGATGACGTCGCGAGTGGGCATGCCCCTGATATTCAAGTCCAGTTACGACAAGGCCAACCGCTCCAGCATAGACAGCTACCGAGGGCCGGGTCTCCGAGAGGGACTTGCGATTCTTCAGCGTGTGAAAAAGGAGCTGGGAATTCCCGTATTGTCCGACGTCCATGAGACGCATCAAATCGAAGCGGCTGCAGCCGTTCTGGACGTCATACAGATCCCCGCGTTCCTATGTCGTCAAACCGATCTTCTCGTCACCGCCGGCCGGACCGGTCGGCCGGTGAACATCAAGAAAGGTCAGTTCATGGCCCCGCAGGATATGGATGCTGCCGCTCGAAAGGTGGAGACCGCCGGAGACAGCCGCGTCATTATCACCGAACGGGGTACGACCTTCGGGTATCATAATCTGGTCGTGGATATGCGTTCGTTGGGAAATATCCGGGAAACGGGCCGACCGGTGATTTTCGATGCCACGCATTCTGTTCAGCTGCCCGCAGCCCAGGGCACGGCCTCAGGTGGGGAGCGAAAATTCATCCCGCTACTGGCACGAGCTGCCACGGCTGCCGGAATCGACGGTCTTTTTATGGAAGTTCATCCCGAACCGGATAAGGCGCTCTGCGACGGACCGAATATGTGGCCCCTGGATCGTCTGGAACCGCTTCTGAAGCAGGTAAAGACCCTGGACGATTCGTTAAAGTCAGTCGATTTCAAGGACTTGGAAGCATGAGTGATCGGCCCCAAAAGATAACGCCCCTCCTGGAGGAGAAACTTAAGAAAGTCCGTATTCTCCTGCTGGACGTAGACGGTGTTCTCACCGACGGGGGTATCTATCTGGGCAGCGACGCTCAGGAGTTCAAGCGGTTCGATGTTCAGGACGGACTGGGCATTCGCATGGTTCGATTGGGAGAGATCAAAGTGGGTCTCATTACGGGACGCCAATCCGAGTCCGTGTCGATCCGTGCCCAGGAACTCGGCATCGACGCGTACCGCCAGGGCGTCACGGATAAATTGGCCGCGTATCGTCAGATACGCGATGCGTCGGACTGTACCGACGAGGCCGTCTGTTATGTGGGTGATGACCTCTCCGATCTGGCCGTGATGGGAAAGGCCGGTGTTTCCATCGCCGTAAAGAATGCACGGTGGGATGTCAAGCAGAGAGCCGATTACATCACAGACAGCACGGGGGGATACGGTGCGGTTCGTGAGGTGACGGACCTCATCCTTAAAGTTCAGGGGAGATGGGAAACGGTGATGGCATCGTTGTAACGGCGTTCCATCCCGATCCTGCATATTTCGATATAAAGAGTGAGATTCGTTTGGGCATAGAAAAAGGAAAAGAAGTCGTTCGGATCGAGGCCGATGCCATTCGTGCCCTGGAGGAACGTATCGACCAGCGGTTTCAGAGAGCGGTGGACATCTTGCTTCATTGCCAGGGCCGCGTCATCGTGACAGGCATGGGCAAGTCCGGGATTGTTGCCAAGAAAATCGCATCCACGCTGAACAGCACGGGAACGGCCGCCTTTTTTCTGCATCCTGCCGAGGGCGTTCACGGCGATTTGGGAGCCGTGTTGAAGGAAGATGTTGTGATATGCATCTCCAAGAGCGGAAACACCGAAGAAATCCTGCGTCTTATTCCTCTTTTTAAACGACAGGGTGTTCCCATCATTGCATTGACGGGCAATCTGGAATCGAATCTGGCTCGGCAAAGCGATGTTTTGCTGGATGTCAGCGTCAAGGAAGAAGCCTGTTCTTACGATATCGTGCCCACAGCCAGCACGACAGCCGCCCTTGTCATGGGCGATGCGTTGGCTTTGGCTTTATTCAAGGAGCGGGGGCTGAGTATCGAAGATTTTGCCATCTACCACCCCGGGGGAGACATCGGAAGACGCCTCCTTCTTCAGGTGGACGATGTCATGCATAGGGGTAAGGAGATACCTAGGGTTCAAGAAAACACGCTCCTGCCCGACGTCATCCTAGAAATCACGACCAAGCGACTGGGATGCACGTGTGTGATGGGCAGCAATGGTCGGCTATTGGGCATCATCACCGACGGCGATCTTCGTCGTCTCATCGAAAAACGGCATGACATCTGGGACCTCCGTGCCGGCGATATCATGACCCAGGATCCGAAATGCATCAAGACGGGCATTCTGGCAGCAAAGGCTCTTCTTCTGATGGAGAAACACAGCATCACACAGCTGGTCGTCCTGAACGCGGAAGAAGAACCTGTGGGAATCGTTCATTTGCACGACATTCTCAAGGCGGGCCTGGCATGATTCGTATCCGCTGGAAATCCTCGATCGTGCTAGGATTTACAATTCTCTGCCTAGCAGGGTGCAGCCGGCAGGATCAGGAGATTGTTTCTACGGATCAGGAGAAGAAAGAGTACCCCAGTCAGGAGGGATGGAATTCGCAGATTTATCTCTCAAAGGCTGGTCGCCTTCAGGCCGTGGTACGATACGGTCACATGATGAAGTTTGACGGATTGAAAGTCTATCAGTTCGACGAGGGGGTTGTTGTCGATTTTTATGATGATGAAGGAGAACACACATCACATTTGACGTCGGATAAAGGCGAATATCATGAAGCCACGGAGGATGTCGTCGGCCGTGGAAACGTGGTCGTGGTCTCCGACAGCGGCTTGACCCTAAGAACCGACGTGTTGCGGTGGGACAACGGCAAGGAGAAAATCATCTCCGACACATTGGTTATGCTAACCACGCCCGATTACGATACGCTGTACGGAGTGGGATTCGAATCCAATGCCGATCTGACGCGCCGGGTCATACGCAGGCCGTGGGGTGTGAGCGACCAGAGCATTGATTTTGAGAAATTCGAAAATGCGTTCTCCGAACGGCCTTCTGCTGATACGGTCGTCCGGCAGGATACCGTGGAGAGTCGGAAGAAATGACCGGATGGATGACTGCTGGCTTTGCAGGCTGGCTCCTGGTCACGGGGATCGATGCTTCAAGGGCGATCCCGTCGGTATCCCAGTCGGGATCGGAAGAGCGTCTGCGGCTGGTTCATGCGGATAGCCTGGTGAGTATTTCACGAGAAGGAGAGGAAATTGCCGAATTGAATGGCCATGTGCAACTCGTTCAGGGAACGGCCTACCTGCGCTGTCAGAATGCGCGGCTGTGGCAGAACGAGAACAGGGCGATCCTTTCGGGTGATGTCACAATCCATGACGGCAAGCGTACGCTATGGAGCGACCGGGTCTATTATAACGGTAAGGCCCGGACAGAGGAAGCCGTCGGTCATGTAATCCTGCAGAGCGATCAACGGCGAATCACGGCCCGCAGGCTGGAGTATTCGCAAGAGCAAGAGCAGGCCAGGGCACACGGAGACGTCGTCATCTCCGACCTTGTGGAAATGGCCACGCTGGAAGGGGACAGCGCGTTCTACGACCGGTCACTGGATTACGGTTTTGTAGAGGGCCGATCCCGGCTGGCCAAGAAAGATTCGGTTTCCGAGGAACAGATGATCGTGCAGGGTCTTAAAATAGAGGCGTGGGGGGAGGATCAGCGGGTTGTCGTGACCGACAGTGTACGCATCGAAAAAGGCGACCTGAACGCTTCCTGCCGACAGGCGGAATACCGGACGGATGAGGATGTGCTCGTCCTGCAGGAGATGCCCATCGTTTGGCACCGAGACCAGCATATGCGCGGCGACCGCATCGATATTCTGCTGGACGAGTTGGATTTCAAGGGGAGCGTTATTCAGGGGAACGCTGAAATTATCTCAAAAGACAGCACGTACGAGGATATCCTGAAAGGCCGGCAGATTACAATAGAAGCAAGCCGAGACACCATACGGAAGGTCGTCATCGAGGGGCAGGCCAGTAGTGTGTATCACGTTTTCGATGAGGAACGGGAGGAACGGCGGGAACAGGGAATCAACACCGTCACCGGTGATCGTCTCATCCTTACGTTCGATGGGGATCGTCTGGATCGGGTGAATGTGGAGAGTACACCGGCGCAGTCGACGGGAACCTATAGACCGAAGAGGGAGAATCAGAAAGGCACTGCAACGGAGAGGGAACTGTGATTCCAGAGGCACGAACCGACAATACGCCAGCGGTAGAGACTCTGGAGACGCAGTGTCTGGTAAAGGCGTACCGCGGAAAGCGGGTTGTGGACGGTGTTTCCCTCTCGGTAACCCGGAGTGAGATCGTCGGCCTTCTGGGGCCAAACGGAGCCGGAAAGACGACGACCTTCTACATGATTACGGGCATGATACGACCCAACGAGGAAACCATCTTTTTCGATGGTCGGGACATCACCAAGCTCCCAATGTATAAACGGGCCCGCATGGGCATCGGATACTTATGCCAGGAACCTTCGGTATTCCGTAAGCTCACCGTGGAGGAGAATATCCTGGCCATCCTGGAGACCTTGGACATATCCAAGGAGGAACGTAAAAAACGGTTGAAAATCCTCTTGGAAGAGCTTTCCATTGATCATCTGAGCAAGCAGAAGGCGTACACGCTTTCCGGCGGAGAGAGACGCCGGGTAGAGATCACACGGGCTTTGGTTACAGAGCCGAAATTCATCCTGTTGGACGAACCGTTTGCGGGAATTGATCCCATCGCTGTGGAGGATATCCAGAAAATCGTCCAGCACCTGAAGGAAAAAGGAATCGGCGTCCTCATTACGGATCACAACGTTCATGAAACACTTTCCATCACAGACCGGTCGTACTTGCTGTGCGAGGGCAAGATACTCAAGTCAGGGACATCGGAATTCCTGGCCAGTGATGAGGAAGCCAGAAAAATTTATCTGGGTAAACAGTTTCGACTGGATCGTTATACGGAGATTACGGACTAGGTAAAACCATGGTACAGATAAGTCAAAGGTTGCTCCTGCAGCAGAAGCAAAGTCCCCAGCAGGTTCTCTTATCGACACTCCTTCAACTCCCCGTGCTGCGGCTCGAGCAGCGTATTAAACAGGAACTCGAGCTGAATCCGCTGCTGGAGGTTGAAACGGATATCGAACAAGAGCTGGAACAGAAGGAGTCGAATGAGGATACGGAGGGCGAGGAGAACGAGGAAGAAGCTGCTGAAGAGGAAGAGGAGATCGATTGGGAGGAAATCCTCAACGACGAGGACAACTTCGAAATCAAACAGCCGCGGGAGCGCAAGGAGGAAGAGATCGACCGACCGGAGCCAGCTCCGATTACGCTGATGGATCATCTCTTCGAACAGCTCCATCTGGCACCTCTTTCGCCGGAAGAGATGCGAATCGGGGAGTATATTCTGTGGTGCATCGACGATGACGGGTATTTAACATGCGACATCGATGTGATCGCAGAGAATACCGAAACGTCCCCGGAGGCTGTGGACAAGGTTCTGGCGGTCATTCAGAGATTCGATCCTGTGGGCATTGGGGCACGGAATCTTCAAGAGTGTCTTTTGATTCAACTCCAGGAGAAAGATCCCAGGGACGAGCTGGCCATCCGGATGGTTCAGGAGTGCTTTGAGGATTTCACGAACAAACGATTCGAGAAGATTGCCAAAAAGCTGGACATCCCCCTGTCGGAAGTCAAACGCATCATGGATGTGGTTTCACGGCTCAATCCCAAACCGGGTGAGCGGTATATTTCCGAGGCGGAAAACTACATCGTTCCCGATGTCATCGTCGAAAAAGTTGAGGGAAATTTTTCGATTCATCTGAACGACTGGAATATTCCCCGTCTCCGTATTAACGAATCTTACAAACAACTCTTGAAGGATAAGAGAAAGGTTTCCAAGGAAACAAGAGACTATATCCGTCAACGGTTGGAATCGGCCCGGTGGCTCATCAACTCTATTTACCAGAGACGATCCACGATCTTGAGGGTCATGGAATCCATCCTGAGGCATCAGCGGAAGTTCTTCGAGAAAGGGAAAGAGCATCTCAAACCCATGATTCTAAAGGATGTGGCCGACGATGTGAGCCTGGATATATCCACGGTCAGCCGGGTTACCAGCGGCAAGTATGTACAGACAGACTTCGGCGTCTACGAGTTGAAATACTTCTTCAGCGAGAGGCTGGAGATGGCCGATGGGGAAGAAGTCTCCAACAAACTGATCAAGGATAGAATCAAGCAGATCATCGATAAGGAGGATTCCAAGAAACCCTACAACGATCAAACGATATCCGAACTGTTGCGGAAAGACGGATTTATCGTGGCCAGGAGAACAGTGGCCAAGTATAGGGAGCAGATGATGCTTCCCGTAGCGAGGCTGCGTCGGAAGATTTGAACCGCATAAATGCGCAACTGTGTTCGTGGGAAAACGTGGACATTCGGGTGCAGGCGATGGGAACGTTTGCTTTTGTTCGTAAAAGAGAATGAAACCGGACACCTCGCTCACGCAACCGGGTCTACATGAAAAAGGAGGGGTCGGATGGCGGCTTTAAAACGAACCATCAACGTTGGTGGGGAGCAGGTGGAAATACCGGCTTCCATCAACCGGAATACGATTTTACTAGTAGTGGCGGGTATTTTTCTCATTATCATTATTGTGGGTTCTATTTATCAGATCGGAGCCCAGGAGATGGGTGTGATCCTTCGTTTCGGCAAATTTGTCAGGACGACGGATCCCGGTCTCCATATCAAACTGCCGCTGGGAATTGAGAAATTGACCAAAGTTCCCGTCCAGAGACAGCTTAAAATGGAGTTCGGTTTTCGCACCGTGGAACCGGGTATACGAACCCAGTATCGAACGACTCCAGAATCCATGAAGGAAGCCGTGATGCTTACCGGAGATTTGAACGTTGCTGTGGTGGAGTGGATCGTCCAGTATAAGATTAGGGATCCTTATAAATTCCTTTTCAAGCTGAGGAATGCCGGCAGTACATTTCGTTCTATGAATGAGGCTGTTGTCAGGAAAGTGGTGGGAGATAACTCCGTAGATGAGGTCATCACAACAGGACGTGCAAGGATGGCACTGGAAGCCAAAGAGGAGCTTCAGAAACTCTGCGATTTGTACGAGATAGGCATCGAGGTCAACCAACTCATATTTCAGGACGTGAATCCTCCGGACCCGGTAAAACCGTCGTTCAACGAGGTAAACGAAGCCTTACAGGAAAAGGAGCGAAAAATCAACGAGGCGTGGGCCGAGTACAACCAGGAAATCCCTAGAGCCCACGGAGAGGCAGAGCAGACGATTCGGGGAGCAGAAGGATACGCCGCCGAACGCATCAACAGAGCACGGGGCGATGCCAATCGGTTCGTGGCTATACATACCGAATACGCCCGTGCTCCTCTGGTGACACGAAAGCGTCTTTATCTGGAGACCATCAACGATATTCTCCCCAAGATAAAGAAAAAGGTTATCTTCGATGAACGACAACAAAACATACTGCCTCTTCTCAACCTGGGCGAGGGGGTGAACAAATGAAAGACTCGATTGTCAAAATAGGTATTAGTATACTCATTCTTGTCGTACTGATTGTGTTTTTGAATACGTTGTATATCGTATCGGAAGTGAATCAGGTCATCATAACCCAGTTTGGCGAACCCATCGGCGGTACGGTCTCTGAACCGGGTCTGCACGTGAAAGCGCCTTTCATTCAGGTGGCGAATTATTTTGAAAAGCGCTGGCTGGAATGGGACGGGGATGCCAATCAGATACCCACGAAAGATAAAAAATTTATCTGGATCGATACGTATGCCCGCTGGCGTATCAGTGATCCCCTGATCTTTTTCCAGAGAGTACGGGATGAAAGGGGAGCCCAGTCTCGCTTGGACGATATCATCGATGGAGAGACACGGAACGCCATTGCCAATTATGAACTTCTCGAAATCGTGCGTTCCACCAACAGAGAATTCACGGTGACCGAAGAAACCGCCGTTCTGGAGGCTCCCGAAGTCATTCCACGCGTCGAGACGGGAAGAGAAAAGATCGCAAAGATCATCCTGGAAAAATCCTCTGCCATAACGCCTGAATTCGGTGTGGAGCTCAGGGATGTGCAGATCAAAAGGATCAACTACGTGGATGAGGTTCAGACAAAAGTGTTCGACCGCATGATCGCCGAGAGACAGCGCATCGCCTCCAAATACCGATCCGAGGGGGACGGTGAGAGCGCTAAGATACGGGGTCAGAAGGAGCGTGAGTTGAAGAAGATTCAATCGGAGGCGTACCGGGAGGCCCAGGAGATCATGGGCAAGGCCGATGGAGAGGCAACAAGGATCTATGCCCAGGCGTATAATCGCGATCCGGAGTTTTATTCGTTCCTGAAAACCATGGATACCTACCGCGCCACCATCGACACGGGAACAACACTGATGTTGACCACAGATTCCGATTACTTTAAATATCTGAAAAAGGTACGATAGATGAAAATGAATGGAACGCGCCCGTTTCGCTCCACCACCATTCTGGGTGTCAAGAAGGGAAATAGTGTAGCCATGGGAGGGGATGGTCAAGTAACGCTGGGTGAAACGGTGATGAAAGAAAAGGCAATGAAGGTGCGGAAACTGTACGACGACAGCATCCTGGTGGGTTTTGCCGGAGCGGCGGCCGATGCTTTCACCCTTTTCGATAAATTCGAGAAAACGCTGGAGCAATTTCACGGCAACCTGTACAGATCGGCCGTGGAACTGGCCAAAGAGTGGCGCACGGATAAATACTTACGGCGTTTAGAAGCGCTTCTGGCTGTGGCGGATAAAAAGAGTGCATTGGTCATTTCGGGTACGGGGGATATCATCGAACCGGATGATAACATCGTGGCTATCGGTTCCGGCGGTCCGTACGCCCTGGCAGCCGCCCGGGCGCTTCTACAGCATACGAACTTGGATGCCGCCAGCATCGTCAAGGAAGCATTGGAGATTACGGCGAAAATCTGCATCTACACCAACGCCCGCATCACCATCGAGGAGCTCTGATGATGGATACCGGAGCGATTGTGCGCATCCAGACCAAAAGAGATGCAGGCAGGCTGACGCCCCGTCAAATCGTGGCTGAGCTGGACAAGTATATCATCGGTCAGGACAAGGCGAAAAAGATGGTGGCCATCGCCCTTCGGAACCGGTGGCGCCGGCAGCAAGTGGATGAGGATCTCCGGGAGGAGATTATGCCCAATAATATCATCCTCATCGGTCCCACGGGTGTGGGCAAGACGGAGATTGCCCGTCGGTTGGCGCGCCTGGCTGAGGCGCCTTTCATCAAGGTAGAAGCGTCCAAATTCACCGAAGTAGGGTATGTGGGCCGGGATGTGGAATCCATCATTCGTGATCTAACGGACTTGGCCGTATCGATGGTTAAGTCGGAGTGGGCTGAACGGGTTCAGAACAAGGCGCGGGAAGCCGCTGAAGAACGGCTGTTGGACCTTATTTTTCCGCCTATGAAATCCACCAAGGAGAGTCACAGGAACAAGAAGCTGGAAACACAGATGGATGTCGTCTCTTCGGACGATGAGTGGGATAGGCATCAGCGCACCCGGGAGAAGCTCAGGCAGCAACTGGAAGAGGGAAAATTGGAGAACCGAACGGTGGAGCTGGATGTGGCCGCGGATTCGTTTCCCATGCTTCAGATTTTTTCCCCGGTGGGTATCGAGGAGATGGGACTGAATGTCCAGGATCTCTTCGGCGGGATGATTCCACAGAAGCGGAAAAAGCGTAAAATGTCCATTTCCGAAGCTCGGCAAGTGCTGATCGCCGAGGAAGCGCAGAAACTCATCGACATGGAGAAAGTGGTCAAGGAGGCCATCCAGAGGGTCGAGCAGTCGGGCATCGTGTTCCTGGATGAAATCGATAAAATCGCCGGGTACGAGAGGGAGGCCGGTCCCGATGTCTCGCGGGAGGGCGTACAGCGGGACATCCTACCCGTGGTCGAGGGTACCAGTGTCGTCACCAAGTATGGGATGATCAAGACCGATCATATCCTGTTCATTGCTTCCGGCGCTTTCCACGTGGCCAAACCCTCGGATCTGATACCGGAACTTCAGGGACGGTTCCCCATTCGTGTGGAGCTGAACAGCCTGAACACCGACGATTTTATCCGCATACTCACGGAGCCGGAGAATGCCTTGATGAAGCAGTATACGGCGCTCCTCGCAACCGAAGGTGTGAAAATTACCTTTACCAAAGGAGCCATACGGGAAATTGCCCAGACGGCCACAGACGTGAACGATAGAGCGGAGAATATCGGAGCCCGGCGTCTTCATACCATCATGAGCACGCTTCTGGAAGACGTCCTGTACCAGTTGCCCGATCCCGATATTAAAACGGTAAAAATAGCTGCGGAAGATGTCCGCCAAAGACTGAAAGACATCGTCGAAGACGAAGATCTGACAAAATACATACTCTGAGAATGAGAATAAGCTTGAGAGATATCCATCCTCATAAACGAACAAAGAGCATCCATTCTCCAGAATGCGTGTCGGCTGGTCTATTGAAATAGTACGGACGCACCGGATAAATGGTAGTCGGGGCCTGAGAATAGAAATGACTGACGAATCGTTCGATGACCGTTCAACTGTTCAATCATAGAGGGGAGGTTCTGTGAAAAAAGATTTTCTCGTTATCACGGATATGACGACGGATGACATCCACGAGACTTTCCGGCTTGCAAGAGAGCTGAAGGAAAAAACCAAGAAGGGGAAAAAACACGCCCTCCTGGAGGGTCAGACGCTGGCCATGATTTTCCAGAAACCGTCGGCCAGAACCCGGGTTTCTTTTGAAGTGGGCATGTTCCAGCTGGGCGGACATGCCCTTTATTTGGCACCCACGGATATCGGCCTGGGAAAACGGGAATCCGTGGCCGATGTGGCTCGTGTGCTCTCCAGGTACAATCACGGGATCATGGCCCGTGTGTTCGGCCACGACATCGTGGAAGCGCTGGGCCGCCATGCATCCATACCCGTCATCAACGGCTTATCCGACCTGGTCCATCCTTGCCAGGTGATGGGCGATATGCTGACGATCCTGGAGCATCGCGGGCGTTTTGATGGACTGAAACTCGCGTATGTGGGTGACGGAAACAACCTGGCCAACTCCTGGATCAACATGGCATCGCGTATTTCCATGCAGCTTAACCTGGCTGTTCCCAAGGGTCACGATCCTGACGAGACGACATTGGAAAAGGGCCGGGAGGTAGGGATCAGCGAGATCAACCTGTTGCGCGACCCGAAAGAAGCGGTTAAAGGCGTCGATTTCATCTACACCGACGTCTGGGCCAGTATGGGTCAGGAGAAGGAGGTAGAAAAGAGAAAGAAAGTTTTTAAGGACTATCAGGTCAACGAAGCCCTGGTGGCAGAAGCCAAGCCCGATGTTAAAGTCTTGCACTGCCTACCCGCCCACCGGGGAGATGAGATTACTGATGGGGTGATGGACGGTCCCCACTCCATCGTTTTTGATGAAGCTGAGAATCGCCTACACATTCAGAAGGCCATCATGGTTCGACTGATGAGACGATAGGATTGGCGGAACGATGGCCGTCGAGGTGACGAGATACACAGACCATGCAAAACGCCTGTGGGACCGGTTTGTCTGGAATGCCAACAACGGGACGATGTTCCATACCCGGCGATTCTTGAGTTATCACCCGCCCGAGAGATTCGAAGATCATTCCCTGCTCTTTTACGAAGGAAATCGCATTCAAGCGCTCTTTCCGGCCGCTTTGCGAGGGGTGAACGGAAGCCGTATTCTGTCGTCCCACTGCGGGGCGTCGTACGGCGGTTTTGTCTACCCGGAAAATCTGTCGGTTCGTACGGCGTTCGATCTCGTGGATGCACTGTTGCGCTATGCCAAGGAGCAGGGCATCGACGGGATCGAGATGACTCTGCCCCCGGTTATCTATCTGGCCAGGCTGAGTCATTATCTGGATTTTGCTCTGTACAAGAGCGGTTTCCAGTACAAGAAGCGGGAGGTATCCAGCGTTATTCCCCTGGATTTTCCTGTCGATAACATACTCACCCAATTCAAGCCAGAAGCCCGAACGGCCTATCGCAAATCGGTGAAATCGGGCATCCGGGTCGAAGAATCCGACGATCTGGCCTCGTTCTATCCCATTCTTAAGAAAAACCTCTCGATGCGTCATAACGTCACACCGACTCATACGCTGGAGGAGTTGGAGCTGCTCAAGAAATTGTTCCCGGAGAGAATCCGGCATTTTGGAGCATTCCTGAAGGATCGTATGACGGCCGGTGTCACCGCTTTTTTGTGCAACGACCGTGTGGTGCTGGCGTTCTATATCAGTCACGACGAAGCCTTCCAGGCATACAGACCCGTCAACCATCTTTTTTATGAGATTATCCGCTGGTCCATCGAAAAGGGTTATCGGTTCCTCGATTACGGTATTTTTACAGTGAACGAAGAGCCGAACTGGGGGTTGGGAAAATTCAAAGAGAGTTTCGGAGCACGGGGGATTCTTCGAGAAACGTTTTACAAGAAACTGTAGAGGCTGACACATGAAATGGTTCAATAAAATTATCGTGGGCATCATGCCGATATTCCCGAAATCGTTCATCTGGTTGTTCTCCCGTCGTTATATTGCCGGAAAAACACTGGCCGATGCGGTTCGCAAGACCTTGGAACTCAACAGCATGGGGTGCTGTGTCACCATCGACGTTCTGGGCGAAGAGATCATGTCCCTGGAGGAAGCGACGCAGTCCAAGGAGGAAAGCATCCGGGTTCTCGAGACAATCCACGAAAACGAGCTGGATGCCAACCTTTCTCTGAAATTGACATCCCTCGGCCTGAGGATCGATAAAGAACAGTGTCTAAAGAATGTCAGGGAAATCGTCCAAAAGGCGAAAGCGTTGAAGAATTTTGTCCGTATCGATATGGAGGATTCCACATGTACCGATGATACCCTGGACATCTACCGCCGGCTTCGTAAGGATTTCAGCAACGTCGGTACGGTTATCCAGGCGTACATGAGGCGGAGCCGGAAGGATGTGCAGCAGCTCATCGACGAGAACATCGCCCATCTGCGCATCTGCAAGGGCATATACGACGAGCCCAAGGAGATCGCCTTCAAAGACAAGGAGGAGGTACGCGATAGCTTCATGGGACTTGTCAAGATGATGCTGGAGACGGGTTCCTTCAGCGGTATTGCCACCCACGATAAAGTTCTCGTGGAGCGGAGCGACGAGGTGATCGCATCCAGTAAAGCCGATTCATCGAAGTACGAATTCCAGATGCTCCTGGGGGTGACGGAGAAGCTACGGGGAGACATCGTCGGCCGGGGAAATCGAATGCGCGTGTATGTGCCGTACGGCGAGCAGTGGTATGGGTACTGCATGCGTCGGCTGAAGGAGAATCCACAGGTAGCCGGACACATCATCAAGAATCTCTTTGTACGCGGATGATGGAATGACGAAGGAAGAACGCTATACGGCCGCCATCCGGGAAATCGAAGTCAGGATGGTCCGGGGCGGTTATCTGGTGGGCGACCTGGGAAACGTGGCAGCCATCCTGAAGAAACGGCTGGATTTTTTCTGGATCGGATTTTATTTTTTTCATGAGAATCACCTCGTTCTGGGCCCCTTTCAGGGAACGCCGGCGTGTGTTTTTCTCTCCATCGAAAAGGGTGTGTGCGCAGAATGCGCCAAAAGGAAGGAGACGGTCCTGGTGCCCGATGTGAGTGCGTTTCCCGGACACGTGGCGTGCGATCCCAACTCCAAATCGGAGATCGCCGTTCCGGTCTTTGATACGGCAGGAAACCTGAGGGCCGTCCTGGATGCGGACAGCGATGTCCTGAATACGTTCGACGAGGTGGATCGTACGTATCTTGAAAAAGTAGCTGAGATGATCCGCGCGTGCTGGGAAGAGGATGAAGTCGAAACGTGAAGCATCCCGAAAACCATATCTAGCATCGGCGGTATGATGATAAAAGCATGTGCCCATCCCGATGTCTGCCAGCGGACTGAACGGCATCTTATCCTATCTGGATGACTTCGTACATCCCTCAAAACAGTATGAGGTACATCGGTATTCATCGTCGGATATGTTTATATTTTTTCTTATACCATCATGGAGTCTATCATGAAACGATTAATGCCTATCGGAGTGGCGGTCACTGTTATGTGGCTGCTATCGGTCACGGTCGCGTTAGCTCAGGAGAAACCTAGCGGAACCGCCGCCCTGGAATACGTGACCTATCTGGCGTCTGAGGATTTGGAGGGCAGGGATACAGGAACACCCGGGTATGAAAAGGCTGTCGAATACGTGGCCGGTTTGTACGAGAAGTGGGGTTTGGAGCCCGCCGGGGACAACGACAGTTACATACAAGAGTTTCCCTTTCCGTTTCACAAGCATCAGTTTGATTATCCGGTATTGGCCGTGGACGATCGGCACTACTATTACGATGACGGGGATTTCAACGTCCCCCGATATACAGGGGGTGGAAAGGTGGAAGCCGAGGTCGTCTTTGTGGGCTACGGTATCAGTGCTGCGGAAAGGGGGTTGGATGAGTATGCCGATGTGGATGTGACAGG